>OIEG01000451.1_pt1 | contig 17760 bp, 14 predicted proteins | sample 1581751 | NCBI WGS metagenome assembly OIEG01 (sample SAMN01760950, study PRJEB22395) | human gut metagenome | reverse complement strand
ATTACAAAAGCTATTCCTGACAACGAAGTTATACAAGATGATGATAAATATAAATTAAACAAAAGTAATTGTGTAAGCGAAAATGATAAAATTATTTGTCAGGGAATTGAGTTCAGTAATTTTAGCTTTTATAAATCAAAAGCTTTACCGTCAGATATAAAAAGAGATAATTTCAAGTATTTTTTTCCGGATGATGATATAGATGAAACAGGAAATTTGCTAAATAATACTTCATATTTTTTCTTATCAATGGATGTCACAAACACTAATAATAAAAGTGTTAGTTTATGTTGGCTTAATATTTGTCCTATACTTATTGAAGATAAGGGTAGTTACAACTATCCTATTTATGATTTATACACAATCACCAGTTGGGAAGCAAGGTACAGAAATAATACTGATAAAGATTCTCAAACATCAAAAGATTATTTTATTGATAGTTTAGCTCCTAATAAAACTTCTTCAATATTAATAGGATATATAATTGACGATGAATACATAGATGATAAAAGAATGTGTATTGTACCCGAAAAATGTATTGCATCTATATTACATGAGAATAATTATGTGAAATATATTATGATTAACAAATAAAGGTGGAGGATGATGAACTCGATATTAAAGTTTGAATTAAAAAGGGCATTTATAAATCGCTTTTTTGTTATATCGGTTTTACTTGGGAGCATAATTTCAGTATTACAGACAGTAGAGGCTTCTTTTCCTTATGCATTTGATATGAATTTTGAATATGATATTTATCCAATGTCTGTGTTTAATTCCTATATCGGTCTCTCAATGACAAGTGTGTGGACATATGTGTTTTTTATGGTTTTTCCATTGGTTGCTTCGTTGCCATACTCATCAAGTTATCTGTCAGATGTAAAAAGTGGATATGTAAAAACAATATTTATAAAAACAAAAAAGGTTTATTATTTTTCAGCAAAATTACTTGCAGTTTTTTTGTCAGGTGGAACCGCTGTTCTTTTGCCGTTGAATATAAATTTATTATTAACTGCATTATGTGTTCCCGCGGTAATTCCAGATATATCTGTCGGTATCTTTCCTGTTTTTGGAGATGGTTTTGCGGCTGCCTTGTATTATACTCATCCGTTTATTTATATCTTGATATATGATTTAATTATATTTGTAACATCAGGAGTTCTTGCGTGTACTGCATTAGCCTTTTCCCATTTTATAAAATACAAATATGTTGTAATGCTGTCACCTTTTCTATTATTTATGGCAATTTCATTTGGTTCTTCCATGATTTCAGAAAAAAATCCGTTAAATATCTCAGAATGGATTTTACCGTTTCAGCAATATCAGAACTTGAATTTGTTTATTGTTATAATGGAATTATTGATGATTTTTTGTATTTCTAGTTTTATTTATTTTTTTAAGGGACTACATGATGACACAATATAAAAGATTTACTACATATTTATTTCATTGTTTTTGGAATAATAAAAACAGAATGATATTCTGTTTATTTATTTTGTTAATAAGCACTTCAGCATCTTTTATATCACAAGTAAATGTTTATGAAAATAGCGATATTGTTTTTTGCTTTGCTGATTTTTTGCTTCAAACAGGCCATCCGTTGGTTTTTTATACTAATTTAGTTATACTTCCGTGTTTTGTTATATCTACATTTATTAAGTTTGATTTTTCTGTAAACAGCATAATAAGATACAGCATATCAAAAAGTATATATTTTCAGCAATGTGCTCTTGCAACTATTGTTTCTTTTATATTTGTTCTGTATCAATTCCTGATTACTACTATTATCGGATGTAATCTAACTAATGTTAAAATGAATTTTAGTCAAAAGGACAGTTTGTTTAGTTTTATTAATCAGGGCCGCACATCTAATGTGTCACTATTTAAGGTGTTCTTATTATCCTTATTATTTTGCTTTTTTTCCTCACTTTTCTTTTCTTTGCTGTATATAACAATGAAGTGGTTATTACATAATGATATGGCAATTTTTCTTTTTGTTATTATATTTTATATATTAGATGATGTCTGTGGCATAGGTGTTTGCAACCTTTTCGGTGTTTATTATGAAAAATGGTTTCCGTATAATTGGTTGCATTTGATTATTATTTTACTGATGTCTATTGCCATATTTTTTATGGGAATGTTTATTTCAGGCAGGAAGGAATTTTTAAATGCAAAATAAATCTATTTTGAGAATAATAAAAAATGATGTTTTGTTCGGGATTTTTTCCAATAAATTTAGATACATATTTGTTATACTGTTTTTTTTATGTAATGTGTTTGTTTTTATTAAATCAACTTTGGATTTTCCCTTTCATAAAACATTTTTACAGATGCCATCCGTAACTGATATCTGGTTTAATTTATTCAAAGGTATGGAGATTTATATTCCTTCTAAAGACATGCCTTTTCAAATACCGTTTATATGGTTGATGATACAAACATTATTGGCACTGTTGATTGTTACTTATCCTACACAGGACTTATTCTCATATGGTACACAAATACTTATACATATGAAAAAGCGCAGAATATGGTGGATTTCAAAATGTATATGGAATATATGCACAGTGATATCATTTTATTTAATTGCATTTATATGTGTACTCTTGATATCAGCTATATATGGAAATATCTCTTTTAATTTTAATTTGGATTTAAATAATGAAATAAACTATCTTGATATAAATATTACAAATATAGTTTTGTCCTATTTTTCCATATATGGCTTGCCGATTATTACATCAATTGCGTTATCTCTTTTGCAAATGATGCTTTCTTTTATTTTATCACCAATTTACAGTTTTATCATAACTATAGCATATTCTGTTATATCTGCATATTATTGTTCGCCTTTATTAATAGGTAATTTTTCTATGATAATGAGAAATTCAGCATTAGGTCTTGGTAGCGTACATATTATGTCTGCAGTAATAATATGCTGCATAGTCAGTATTTCTTCAATAGTTATAGGTATGATTTATACTATTAGACTTGACATAATTAAGAAAGGTGGGGTTGTTGATGCAGATTAAAATAAACAATCTAACAAAAAAAATACATGGAACTACTGTTTTAAATAATATCTCGCTTGAGTTTAACAGCAACAAAATATATGGACTAAGCGGTAAAAACGGGTCCGGGAAAACAATGCTTATGCGTGCAATAAGCGGTCTTATCAGACCGACTGACGGTGAAATTATAATTGGAGACGGAATTTTAGGAAAAGACTTTTCATTTCCTCCGAGCATTGGTGTACTTATAGAAAATCCATCTTTTATTCCAAAATATACAGGATTTAAGAACTTAAAATTATTGGCGTCTATACAAAATAAAACAAGTGATTCCGAAATAAAACAAACACTTAATGATGTCGGATTAGATCCGGAAGATAAAAGACCATATCGTAAGTATTCTTTAGGAATGAAGCAGAGACTTGGCATTGCATGTGCAATTATGGAGAAACCTCAAATAATATTATTAGATGAACCAATTAATGCATTAGATGAATCCGGAATAACTTTGATTAAGGAGTTGCTATTAAAATTGAGTGATAATTCTATCATTATTATCTCGTGCCATGATAGAGAGGAACTAGAGTATTTGTCTGATGAAGTTTTTGTAATGTCAGAAGGCAGAATTATAGAACATAGAATTGTTGGATTATAGAGGGTAATTTATGATTATGAAAAAAATATTAATAGTACCACTTTGTGCGATGATTGTGCTTGCAGTCATATTTTCTGCTATTAGAATTACATACCTCAATAATACATATCCTAATCCCAAAATTATTGAACACAAAATAGGTGAAATTATTGATGGAGGTGGAGTTTCAGTTCGCGTTAAAAAAAGTGAACTAATTGGCGGACAAGAATTTGAAGATAGTTTCAAAAATTATACTCAGCTTGTTGAAAATGATGACGGCTCAGTTGTCAGCGGAGAACAATACAAAGTTCTTCTTATTTATATTGATATTACAAATAAAACATCAAAAATTCAAAATATTTCTGTTGCACAGATGTATGCTGAAACTTTAACATGGACCAATGGAATAGATGCGGAAATATTCGGTATGTTAAACAAAGATAATAATGTTTTTGACCCACAGTATTTAGAAATAGATCCTGATAAAAATAAGAGTATTGTATTAACTTATATGATGTATGATTTTCAGTTTCAAAAAAAAGATTGGGAAGAGGTGAAAATAAGCAATTTTGATTTATCCTTATCTCGTTATCCTGTCAAACATATTGTAAAGTTATTATGATTATTAAGTAATTATGGTGACATAAATATTGAGATTTTTTAAATATATAAATATATTATTTGTTATTCCAAATGAGGAGGAATTATTATGCTAAAAGGAAAGAAACAAATGTTAAGCTATATATTGGTTTTATCGATGATGTTTTGTACATATTTTAGTATTCCGATAAAAGCAAGTGCGGCTACTATTGATGATGCGGAAGTTGGTGCAGGAAATCAAAATGTTATTGATGCACAGACATGGCTTAATAATACATATTCGGGCAGAACAGGATATACACCTATTGATATTGATGGAGTGTCATATTCAACAACCTTTATTACATTAGTAAAAGCGTTTCAGATTGAATTGGGATTTCCTGAATCGAAAATCACCGGAACTTTTGGGCCGCAGACGAAGGAAGCCAGCCCGACATTTGAAATTAATAAGACAAATAATAACAATATGGTTAGAATTCTGCAATATGGATTACGTTGTAAAGGATATTACGATACAAATGTTACTGGTGTATTCGACACTGCTACACAAAGTCAAATTATAAAATTGCAACAAGATGCAGGGTTAACAGATTCACAAATAAGTCAAAAGGCTACGCCTCTTGTATTACAAGCTGCACTATCGACTGAAATATATGTATTGGCAGAGGGCGGTAATTCAAAAGTTCGGGAGGTTCAGCGTGCTTTAAACAGAGATTATCTGGATTACATAGGAATTCAGCCTTGCGATGGTATTTTTGGGCCAAACACGGTTGATTCTCTTATTACTGCATTGCAGGCATGTGAAGGACTTCCAAGAAGAGAAGATGTTTCTTCAGATGATGATGTATATGCTAATGGATATTTTGGTAATACAACTAAAAAGTGTTGCCCCTCTATTCCTTATAGTGGAAGTGAGAAAAAATATGGTGGTGCAAGTTATACATCGGGAGAAATAAAAGAATTTACCAAATTACTTCAATACAGTCTTTGTTGTTTAAAACCGAATGAATATTATATCGGTTCATTTGATGGAACACTAAATTATTCTACTGTAAACGCATTGAAAAAATTCCAAAATGATGTTGCTTTATCGCAGACAGGTAATGCAGGAATAAATGAGTGGATGGCATTATTAGTTAGTACGGGTAACCCGGATCGTCCCGGTACAGCAATTGACTGTTCGACAAGACTTACTGCTGAAAAGGCTGCTGCATTAAAAAAAGCCGGATACACAACTGTTGGGCGTTATTTAACCGGTGACTTGGTAATCGGTGGAAAGCGTGTTGCAAAAAATCTTTTAAGAACTGAGATGAAAACCATTTTTGATTCTGGACTAAATTTATTTGTAATTTTCCAAGATGCAAGGGAGGCATTTTCGCAGTATCCCAATATAGAAACTTATGAGGACTTATGTAAAGTGTATTTTACAGAATCGAGAGGATATTCTGATGCGGAAAAAGCTTTTTCTGTCGCAAAAACTTTAGGTGTGCCTAGAGGAGAAATAATATATTTTACAGTTGATTATGATTTTGTAAAATATCAAGTGAACGAAAAAATACTTCCTTACTTCGAGGGAATTAAAAATTATGCGAACAGTCACGGTAATGAATACAGAATCGGTATTTATAGTGCAAGAAATACATGTACTATTGTAGCAAATGCGGGATATTCTGAGAGCAGTTTTGTTAGCGATATGTCTACAGGGTATAGCGGAAATAAAGGATATCCGCTTCCTGATGATTGGGCTTTTGATCAGATTCAGGAGACAGATAGCTTCCACAGCTCAGACGGTTCTTTTGCCATTGATAAAGATGTCGTTTCAGGTCGATATAACGGTTTTAACCACTTCGAAGAAAAAAAAGATAATGAATGGGATTTAATTTCTGAATCTTGTTCAGCGTATGTAATTGCTTCAGATGATAATAAAAATACCTCAGTTCCGGTTTACTGGGCAAAAGTTAAAGATAATCACGGTAACTTTAAATTGAAATATACAATGGATGATAATATTAATGTTAATTCTTTCTTTGTTCTTAAAAATCAAAATTATGAATTAGTTAGACAAAATGATTCAATACGATATGTGTACTTTAGAGACAAAGGAGGTAATCTGAATGCTGGATATATAGATTTTAAATCACTTAGTAAATTTAGAGTAGATACCTTTCAGAATTGCCAAACAAGTGTTGACGATAACGGTCAAGAAAAATTACATCCATACTCAAAGTATCATGAATTCCAAGTTGCAAAATCAATAGGTTATTATGACAATAATGGGAATCTTCTTGAAAAGTTACCAGTAGGAACAATAGTGACATTACCTAATAATGCCTTGACACATAAAGATTATCCTAATTTAATCCAAATTTCTCATATGAAAAAGCCTTCAAATGGCAGAAAGGCAATAACGGGTTATATAGATTTAGGGTTTGAGATAGGCGTTACACCTAAGAATAGGGCTTTGATAACACCTTCTTCTGCAACCTTGACTGAAAATGAAAATAAAGTTATATATTTTTTGCCAGGATATATGGGGTCTCAACTTTATGAAAAGGATAGTGGTCATGTAGCTTGGGTAGACATTGGAAAGATTGTTTTAGATATTGGCCAATATCGTTTGAGTAGAGATACTATATTACCTGCATCTTTAAAATATGGTTTAGATGAAAATGGTAATGATAAAGGAAATTCTTCTTTAATAGTAAGTTCGGTTAAGGATGAAGAATCTGGCGTTTATGGAACACTTGATTTAGATGGTAATGATTCGGCAAAAGATATTATGGATAATTTAAATATTGCTTTTGGTGAAGATTACACAATTAAAATTTTTCCATATGATTGGAGAAAAACATTATCTTTATCTGCTGAAAGATTAGAAACAGAAATTAATAACGGAAGTTATGATGAAGTGAATATTGTAACCCATAGTACTGGTGGGCTTTTAGGTGCTGCATATTTGGCTCGCCTTGATGAGGAAGAAAAACAAAAAATAGGTCGTATTGTAACACTGGGTGCGCCCCTTTTTGGTACTTATACTTCACATGAAGTGTTGGAACTGGGAAATAACGATCTTATTTCGGAACTGAAAATTTTGGGTTCATCTACTGTAGGTAATGTAGCAATAAGTGCTTTTGATGTTAGAGGATGGGCAAAGTCAACAGTTCGTAATACTCCATGTACATATCAATTGCTTCCTAGTGATGAGTTGATATCGCGATATCCTGTTACAACTTACAGCAATAATTTATTTATGACTCAAACATATGATGAAACAAATGGAATTAATGATTTTTATAGTATCCTAAATCATAGTAGTTCTAATTTAAATAATTCAATGATAGATGGTTCGGGAGAAAGTCATAAGAAGTATAGAGAAAAATATTTGAATGGACAAAATATAGTTGATTTATACAATAGTTTTGATACATTGCATATCGGTGGATATGGCACACAAACTCACTACACTGCAAATTACTTAGATTCATTCAAATTTGGTATAGAATCATTGGAATTTGATGGATATAAAGATACAATGCATGGTGATGGTACCATATTATATGAAAGTGCGGTAGGTTCATATCGTGCAGAAAATGGTACTATGCGAAGTGCTAATAATAGCTTAGTAGCATATAATGTAGATCATGGAGGTTTATTAAATAATAAGGGGGTTTTTTTGGCTCTTCAGACTTTCATTGCACAAGGAACAGTCCTTGACAATATAGATGAAAATTATAATGGTCAAATTATTCCTTTGCCTAAAACACAAAAAAATAAATTAACTATGTCTTCAAATCCATTGTCTGCAAAAATGACCAAAGTAGAGGATAATACTTCTTACAGTATGGAGAACAAGCTTTGTATTAGAGTAAGGGGAAACTTAGATATAACTATTTATGATGATAATGATACTAAGGCGGCAGATATTATAAATGGTGAATGTTCAGAAAACTTTAATAAAACTATTTTTTCATATAATCCGGTTAATAATAGTTCAGCAGATTTGTATATTCCAAATTCAGGTTATAAATTAGTTTTTTCAAAATCCGATAGTAATAATAGTGAAAATGATACATTATCAATTATTGTTCAAACTTTAAATAATGAAGGAACAACATCTGCAGCTGTTAATTTTGATATACCAGCCTTGTTGCAGCAAGAAACAGTTATTTTAAATGCCACATCTCAAATAAACAACAATAATATTGACTCTTTGGCGTTATACAGAAATGAAACGGAAGTAATAAATGCAAATATCAGCAAAACAGATTTTGCAACAGAACTTGTAATAGAATCAAATAAAACTATATCGAGAATTGGTGAAACACAACAAATTTCTTTCTCTGTAACGCCGGCAGAAACATCTGTTAATTGGAAATCTTCAAATACTTCGGTAGCAACAGTTGATATTAACGGCAAGGTAACTGCAACCGGTTATGGCTATGCAAAAATCACAGCATTTACGGGAGATGGAAGCAAAACAGCATTTTGCTATGTTTGTGTACCATATAATGCGGACTCTATCAGATTTGAAAATCCAATTTATGAAATTTTAGTTGGAAATAAACTGTTATTACAACCACTGTTCATACCAACATATGCAACAAACACAATATTAACTTATTCATCTAGTGATACATCCGTTATTTCAGTGGAAGAACAAGGAATGCTAACAGCTGTTTCATCCGGTACAGCGACAATTACAGCAACAACTGATAATGGAAAAACGGCAAGGTGTGTAATTAATGTAGTTGATAAGCTTGATAAGACTGTAGGTGATATAACCATTAACCCTTCGCATAAGACTATAACCGTAGGTGATGAGGTTGATTTTACTGCAACGATAGGAAATGATTATGCAATAAATCAGAATTTATCGTGGAGCATAGAAAATAGTAATGTTGCTATTATTGAAGGATTTGAAAACAACAAATGTATTGTTAAAGCTGTTGGTTACGGCGAAACAAAGCTGACTGCAACTGCCGATGATGAGTCTTGCAGTAGTCAAGCTACAATAGTTGTAAACGAGCCTGATAAAGTGGTAGTTCATTACCATGACTCAAAAGGTTGGGATATGCCATATATTTATTATAGAAATAATTCATCTGACAATTGGCAAATAAAACCTATGTTATCGGAAGGCGATGGATGGTATGTATATACGGTAAAAGATACTGAGCAAATTAACGCACTTTTTTATGATAATGATTCAGAAAAGAATATCGCAACAGATAAGTCTTATTCTATCACAGGAGAAAAATGGATACTAAAAGGTAATATGACAGCGGAACAGCCCGAAGGTATAAAAGTCCATTATTATTGCGTGAATAATTGGTCTGATCCTCATATTTATTATTACAATGAGAATGACCAAGAGCTTCCGTTTCCTGGAGCTAAAATGTCCCCTGATGGTGGAAATAATTGGTATACCTATACAATTTACGGTGTAGATAATCCTCGAGTTGTTTTTAATAATAACACTACTGATCCTGCAACCAGACAACAACATCCCGGAATCAATCAACCTGGAATTGAAATAACAGAAGATGAAATGTGGGTAGTAAATGAAACTGCATATAGCGAAAAACCACAAGGAATTACTGTTCATTTTTATCGTCCTTCAGATTGGGAATATTGGGATACAAGAATTTACTTCTATGAAGATAATAATATTCTGATGCAATGGCCTGGTACACTAATGAACGGTAAAAGAGAGGATAAATGGTTAACATATACTATCTATGGTGTAGATAATCCTAAAGTAATATTCAATGATTCGAAGAATAAACAGATACCAGGCGTATTGCAACCAGGGCATTTGGTTACGCAAGATGTGTGGTTTAAGGATAATACTTGGACTACATACGAACCTGAGTAACTAATTACTTTATGATAGGCAAAAGGAGCAATTTTTTGCTCCTTTTGTTTACAATTATTATAGAAATGGTATTATATATGAAAAACAGCAAAAGAAAATCAATTTTTATAATTATATTTTTGGCGGTTATTATTATCTCTTCGTTTGCTATATTTTTGGTAAATTATATGCCAAAAACAGAAAATATCAGAGGAGAAAATTATTTTGTAGATGAAGGATATTATTATCAGCTTAATGAGAAAAACTATGCAACCTTAAATAAAATAGAAAACCTAGATCAAGAGATTGTTTACATTCCTGAAACGATTAACGGATATAAAGTTAAAGCATTGGGATATGTCTATGATAAACCAAGCCTTTGGAATAGGAGATATAAAGGATTGTTTGAAGATAATGAAAAAATCAAAGAAGTTAATATACCTGAAAATGTAGAAGTTATTGAGCAAGAGGTTTTTAAAAACTCTGCATTAAAGCGTGCCGAGATAAGCGGAGAAATCAAAGAAATGGGTAGCGAAGCGTTTGCTGGATGTGAAAATTTAGAAAAAATAGTATTTCAAAAGGGAATTACTACAGTTCCGTCTTGGGCTTTTAGCAGATGTAACTCCTTAAAGAATATCAGTTTGTCTGAAAGTGTTAAGAAAATAGAATCCGGGGCTTTTTATAGTTGCAAAAACCTTGAACGAATAGATATTTATGATAAATGTACTTCAATTGATGGCAATGCGTTTCAAGGTTGTGACAATCTCACAATTTACGGAATAAAAGGCTCATATGCAGAGCAATATGCAAATGAACACAATATGCCTTTTAAAGCGTTAAAATGATTTAGGCAAGATGTGTGGTATTTGAACAACATATAAGCCAATTGGTTAGTAAATAATTCTTTGTTGGAAAATCAGCGGAATATGCAATTTGCGTATATTCCGTTGACTATATAAATGAAAACTTAATTTTACTTAAGGTTAAGGTGAAATAATGCAAAAAGTTTTTTACTTAATTTGTATTCAGTTATCTATTTTATTATTATTTTGTAGTTGTACACAAAAAGAAACAACAAAACAAGGCTTTGAGTATTACAGAACAAACGGATATAATTATACATTAAAAGATGGAAAAGCAGTACTCATTGAAAAAACGATCAATAAAGATGATGAGATTGTTAATTTACCTGATGAAATAGACGGATATCCTGTTATCGGGATAGGAAGGTATCACTATACTTCTATTTACGGAGAAACAACAAGAGGAATGTTTGAGAATAATGAAAGCATCAAAACAGTCGTATTGCCATCAAAATTGGAAGTGATAAATTCACAGGTTTTCAATTTGTCTTCTATTCAGTGTATTGAGTTCCCAAGTACGCTTTGCAATGTTGGTCAATTTGCTATGTCAAGTTGTGTTTACTTAACTGATGTAAAGTTTTCTGAGGGACTAAAAACGATTTCTGTGGGTATGTTTTTGGATTGTAAATCACTTGCAAATCTTTCTTTGCCTAAAAGTATTGAAAAAATTTCTTCTTATGCGTTTCAAGGATGCGAATCTTTAGAAAAAATCGTTATTTATGACAGCTGTGCAGAAATAGCCGATACCGCCTTTGACGGTTGCGATATTCTAACAATCTGCGGAATAAAGGGTTCATATGCCGAGCAGTATGCAAATAAACACGACATACCGTTTAAAGAAATGTAATTATGGAGCGTGATATTAAGTGTTACACTAAGATTAATGCATAAAAATAAATTTAACTTAACTAAATATTAATGCCGACAACTTATAGCTTTTAATGCTATTAACTGTCGGCTTATTTTTTTGCCCTTTTTGCGTTAAAAGCAGAAAGGGCAAAATGATTTATAGAATCAGAAGTCCTCCAATCGGTCTGAACTAAAAATTCAGATTGATTGGAGGAAATTTTATGGATGACAAACATCCTGTAAGAAGAAAGAGGGATGACAATCCCTATACATTAAATATAGAAGACGGAAAGCATTATATCTCATTTACAGACGGACAGGGCATATATCATCATTTCGAAATCAGCCATAAATTGTATCAGCAGTTTAACGAGTTCGAACTTAACGATAAAGCAATGCTAAATGAAGAGGAACGCCATTACAGTAGTCATGAGTTCTCAGAGGAAAATTTGAATTTTGAAAAGTCGATTGAAGATATTGTGCTTGAAAAATTTGAATTAACTCATTTAAAGGAAGCAATTGCTATACTGCCTAAAATTCAACAGAATCGCTTGAGAAAATACTTTTTTGAGGGAAAGACTTTTCAAGAAATTGCTGATGAAGAAAACTGCAATTATCAACCGATTCAAAGATCCGTTTATCGTGCAATAGAAAAAATTAAAAATTTTTTGAAAAATAGGGGTGTGTTTTAGCTTTTAAGTGAGGTTATAGGTGAAGGGACAAATATTTCCCTTCACCTGCTATCTCTTTTCAGGGAGCAGGTATTGCTCTTTGAAAACAGAATATCAGCATATCAGATACTTTCCTTTTGCTGTTCGGAATGGACAAGCTACAAGAGCAAACTCCTAAAAAGGACTTTAGGACTCTGACTTTGTAAGGCAAATACAAAGAAGGCGATGACAGGCAGAGGGGATAATGATACTTCCGTCCGGTCGAAAGTCGAGCGTATAAGGGGATCCCAAAGAGCAGTATTGCTTTTTGGGGAGAGGAGGAGCTATGGAACGTCCAAGCCTTGATTTTTCAAAGCAAGGCGAGCATAGTGTAATCAGCTCCGACGACGTCGCAACATACGAGGGCGGCTCTGGGAGATCCTCAGGGTGGTGAGATTCCAATGAAGTTGTATGCACAACTGTCTGATGTGTTCCTTGTCGCAGGAAATCGAGGATAAATAGCGACATCGGATAGTGTGAAATACAGAACTATCCAAAACGATTGATAAACAGCAGGCAGCGGTTGTGCTATGCATAGCTGTTGCCTGCTGTAACAAAATACATTTATAGATTGGAGAAATTTATATGATAGGTTTTATTATTGGTTTATTTCTTGGCACATTTATAGGAGTAGCCGTAATGTGTCTTTGTAATGTTGCGGCAAAGGCAGACAGGGATATGGAAGAACATAAAAATGTTGAAAATAGGGAATAGGTGATAATATGAACGAAAATTACATAAATGAAAATAACATTGATTTAAAACATAAAATTGAGTCAATTGCAAATGACTGTAAGGTTACAATTTATTTTTCTAAAAACAAAAACATTCAGGTTGAGAGAAATGTTCTTGAAAACCTTTTAGATACATTTGAAAACAGAATGAAAGCACAGATGAATTGCTAATTTTCCTTTGATTTATTTTCGGGTTTCGCTGGATATTATAGAAATTATGTAGTATTGTTGGTTTGCAAAAATCGTATGAAAGGGTGATAAAATGAAAAGAGTATATTGCTTGTACAGAGTATCAACTAAAGGTCAGGTTGATAAAGATGATATCCCAATGCAGAAAACCTCGTGCAGAGAATTCGCAGAGCGCAATGGCTGGACAATTCTGAAAGAGTTTCAGGAAAAGGGCGTGTCGGGATTTAAGGTTTCGGCAAGCGACCGAGATGCTATTCAGGATTTGAAAGCCGCCGCAGAAAAGAAAGAATTCGATGTGCTCCTTGTCTTTATGTTCGACAGAATAGGCAGAATTGATGATGAAACCCCGTTTGTCGTCGAATGGTTTATCAAGCACGGCATAGAGGTGTGGAGCGTTAACGAGGGCGAACAGCGTATGGATAATCATGTGGACAAGCTTATGAATTACATACGATTTTGGCAAGCCAACGGTGAAAGTCAGAAAACGTCCGCTCGTGTTAAAACTCGCCTTAACCAGATGACGTTAGACGGCAAATTTACCGGAGGTGTTGCACCATTCGGTTACAAACTTATAAAAAGCGGTGAAGTCAATAAAAAGGGAAAAGAACTTATGGACATAGTCGTTGACGATGATGAAGCTCCGATAGTCAAGAAGCTATTCGAGATGACAGTTAAAGAGGGTTATGGTTCATATCGAATGGCTGACTTTTTGAACAGTCATGGTATACGAACTCATAACAACAGTAAATTTCAATGCAACACAGTAAATCGTATTTTGAAAAATAAGATGTACTGCGGTTATTTTATATCAGGCGGTGTTGAATCTCCATACATAGAAAGACTTCACATCATTGATGAAAATGTATATGAACAAGCACAATTTATATTAAGTCAGCGTTCTAACAAAAATGAAGAGAAGAAACAAATTGCAAGAACTACGAAAGGCAGTACATTACTTTCCGGAAATATCTATTGCGCTCATTGCGGTCAGAAGATGGTATCAACAAGTTACATTGATAAATATGATAGAGCAGACGGCAGTCAGTATAAGGTTCGCAGGCAGAGATACATTTGCACAAATAAAGCAATGAAACGAGGTGTATGCGACGGACAGTCAGCTTATGTAGCACACAGAATTGACGGTGCTGTGCTTGAAACGCTGAGAGATTATCTCGCCAAAATCAAATCAACGCCAAAAGATATAGCACTGGAAAAACGCTACAAATCCGAAATATCGGAGTATAAGAGAAAGCAGACAAAGCTTGAAAAAGAAATTGAAAAGTTGAAAAGACAGGTAGTTGAATTGTCTGCCGAAATAGGACGCGCTTTACTCGGCGAAAGTCGTTTCACTCCCGATATACTGTCAACTTCTATTGACAATACAAACGATTTACTACATAAAAAAGAAATTGAATTAAGTGATATAAAGTTCAAGCTTGCCAATCAGCAAAATGCGATGGGCAAGCTTGATTTTTATTATTCACAGTTCAGAACATGGGCAGACGAATTTGACAACTCAACAATGGAGCAGAAGAAAATGATAGCCTGTCAGCTCATAAGAGAAGTAAAAGTATCACGAGGGTATGAATTAGAGATAATATTCGACCTTAATTATGAGCAATTCTTATCTCTATAAAGCCTAATAGATTGAAATTACTAATTCAGTCTGTTATAATATTTTTAGTTAGAAGTGGGTGAACATATATGAGTGAAGAAAATAAAATACAAATTTTTGAAGATAAAAAGATTCGTACTGCGTGGAATGAGTCGGAGGAAGAATGGTATTTTTCCATAGTTGATGTTGTTCAAATATTAACCGACCAGCCAAGTTACGATATTGCTCGTAAATATTGGAATAAGCTAAAACAACGTTTAAAAGACGAAGGCAGTGAGTTGGTGTCAAGTTGTCACCAACTGAAAATGCCATCTCCTAAGGACGGTAAAAATTACAGGACGGATGTTGCAAATACAGAACAGCTTTTGAGAATAATACAGTCAATCCCATCTCCAAAAGCTGAACCTTTTAAAATGTGGCTTGCAGAAGTAGGGCGTGAGAGAATTGATGAAACCATAGACCCTGAACTTACCATAGAACGAGCCCTTGAAACATATCTGAAAAAAGGGTATAGCAGAGAGTGGATAAATCAAAGACTTCAGGCTATACAGGTGAGAAAAGAGCTTACTGATGAATGGGATTCTCGTGGTGTAAAACAGGGTGTAGAATATGCAATTCTGACTGATGAAATTACAAAAGCGTGGTCAGGAATGACTACTCGGCAGTATAAAAATCTCAAAGGATTGAAAAAAGAAAACCTGAGAGATAATATGAGTACGCTTGAGTTGGTGCTAAATATGTTGGCAGAAGCTACTACAACTGAGATTTCCAAAGAGAAAAATCCTCAATCATTTTCTGAAAACAGAAGTGTTGCAAAAGAGGGCGGAGAAGTCGCCGGAAATGCACGAAAAGATATTGAGGAAAGAACCGGAAAACCTGTTATTACTTCAAAAAATGCTGTTGACTTTTCAAACCTTATCTCCGATGTAATAGAAAATGATTTTGATAAAAGATGAATAAATTATTCTGGTTGCCTTGTGAGTCCAAAAAACTCGCAGGGCTTTTATCATATTACAATTTCAAACTTGTTTCTTGGATGTTTGGTAGAAAGAATATTCTTTTGTTTGTTGATGCTTGTATGAGTGTAAATCTGTGTTGTTGTAATGGAACTGTGACCCAGCATTTGCTGAATATATCTAATGTCAACATCCTCTTCGAGCAGGAGAGTTGCAAATGAATGACGGAACATATGTGGTGTAATATGAATAGAAACTCCTGCACTTTTTGAGTAGGAATTTATCATATTGCGAACAGACTGCTCTGAAAGCCTTTTGCACAATCTGTTAATAAAGAAATAGTTGTAATTGTTAAGTTCAAAATCAAACTCACGGCGATATTCGTCCAGAAGATTTTGAACATTTTTATTGCAAATTTGAATCAGGCGTTCTTTTGAGCCTTTACCGTAGATTTTGATTATGTAGTCATTGAAATTGATTTGTTCATTGGTAAGACTGCAAAGCTCGGATATTCTCATTCCTGTGGCAAAGAGTAATTCTAAAATGAGTGTATTCCGTAGAGCAACCTTTCTGCCGTAGGAGGTAGTTTGTCTTTTTCGTTCAAGATAGGCATAGTTCATAATTTTCTCAATGATATTCAGAGGAATAGTCTTTGGCAGAATAAATGGCTCCTTGTATTTTATTTGAATTTTATGAAAAGGGTTTATCTCAATCATTTCTTCAATCTCCAAAAAGTGAAAAAAGGCTTTCAGAGAGGCAATTTTGCGTTTTACGCTCTTTGGTTTGAACTTTGAATGCATAAATTCAATGAATTTCTCAATAGATTTTTTGTCATTCCAATCAAGAGAATAGCCTGATAAAAAGGCAGCATATTGTTTTAAATCAATTGAATAGGACTTGATTGTTTTAGTGTCAAGATTTTTTCTGGCAGTAGAAAAATGAAGATATTCCTCTATAAGATTAATAAAAGTTTTCGAATTTGTTTCCATTGCATATCGCTCCCTTAAATTTATAAGAAAATTATGCAACTTCGCAGGAAAAAAGTCTATTAAAATAAAGCTAAATAGTATATATTTTAGGCACTATATTGTGTTCACAAAATTGTGAACACAATAATATTGGTTAAAGTGCATAAAAATATATAGTTATTTTTTATAACTAAAATTACAAAAAGGGGTTATGAATTTTGTCGTATTATGGTATAATATTCACAATAAGAGGATAACTTCTAATTATGATTTATTTAATAACTATAAACACTCGTTTACTAATCATTATATCATTCTGTGATTCAGATAAAATTTGACTAATATAATTATCTTCTACATTTACTTTATCTTTTGTTTTAATTCATTTTCTTGGCAGGTTTATTATGAAAAAAGTATATAAATCCAGATATTTAAGAAATATAAGCAAAATTATAACGATGCTATTATTGTTTATTTTAATAATATTATTAACATTCGGCATTTTTGTTGTAATATATTTTCTTATTAGTGTTTCTTTAAATTTTATGAATACTAAGCTAAGTTTGCGTAATTCCAATGAAGAAAATTATATAATTACAATATTATCGTTATTCTTTGAATTCATAATTTTTGCATTACTTAATCATTCACTTAAACTTATTAAGAATATAAAATATTATTACGCTTGTATTAATAGATTTATATATTGTAAATTGCGTGTTAGGTTAAATAATCAGCTTGTGAAAAACATTTTTATTTATGATTATTCATTAT
>OIEG01000449.1_pt1 | contig 17769 bp, 14 predicted proteins | sample 1581751 | NCBI WGS metagenome assembly OIEG01 (sample SAMN01760950, study PRJEB22395) | human gut metagenome | reverse complement strand
CAAAGGTAAGGATTTGATAAATAGCATAAAATATGGACTTTACCGAATGCTTACAAAGAAATAACGTCATGGTACCGAATATCACATCGGGCAGTTCATTCTATGGAGTGATTGCCTATAATAAGATAAAAGTGGACGACGGTACGGCAAAGGTATTGTGACACCCGAAAATTGCGGCTGAGACTTCGGGCAATGTACCGATTGAAAACTGCGTGCAGGCTTTTGAGCCTTACATTGCACTCAATTCACACGTCAAGAAACCTGTTATCCATATTTCATTGAATCCTTCTCCGAAAGACATTCTTTCGGAAGAGCAAATGACCGTACTGGCGCAGGAGTTTATGGAAAAGTTCGGTTACGGGAACCAACCTTATATAGTCTGGCTGCACGAAGACATAAACCGCAAACACATGCACATTGTATCAGTACGCATTGATGAAACCGGAAAAAAGATAGACCATAATCGGGAGGCTATCCGGGCACAGAACATCTGTCGTGAAATGGAAGTGAAGTACGGGCTTCATCCCACACTCGGAGAACACGGTGAGCGGGAACTGGTAAGTCTGCAAAAAGTGGACTATCCGAAAGGTGACGTGAAAGTACAGGTGAAGCATATCGCCCGTACCTTGCTGGAATGTTACAACTGTCATTCACTTGCCGAATACAATACTCTTCTGAATTTGTATAACGTCACTGTTTACGAAATCAGGGGAAGTGTGGACGGGAAGGAGTACCACGGCGTCATGTACGGAGCTTTGGATGATGACGGACAGCAGGTAGGAACACCTTTCAAATCCAGCAAGTTCGGTAAGGTGTTCGGTTATGAAGCATTGCAAAAGAAGTTTGTCGCTTCTGTCGGAAAGGTGAAGAAGGACAACCTCGCAGAAAGGACAAGGCTGGAAATCATTAAAGCCATGCAGGACATCGGCACGAAAGAAGATTTTGCCCGCAGGCTGAAAGAGGCGGATATAGAAGTCGTTTACCGTATCAATCCCGAAGGACGTCTGTATGGTATCACCTTCATAGACCATACCTGCCGGACAGTGTTCAACGGCTCTCGTCTGGGCAAAGCCTTTTCAGCCAATGTGTTCAACGAATTGTTTAACAACTCGGATGCAGACCGTGAAAGACTGATACCACAACCGGAGCAGGAACCGTCCCGGCAGGAAAAGGAAACGAAAGCGGAAGAAAGGCAGGAAAGAACAGAATATCGGCAGCAGAAAAATCGAAGCCATCATCAGAGTGAATTATCAGAAAGTCTGATTGATACATCCGCACTCGGTGCCGTTGACATTTTCTCCATACTTATGGAAGACGACCATACACGCGAGTACATTGATCCGACCTTCCGCTATGGACGTAAGAAAAAGAAGAAGCGCAGGCGCAGGTTATAGTATAATAATGTATAGAACAAGAAGTCTAATTTTAAATTTACAATTATGCAGAATGAAGATGATTTAAGAGGTCTTGCCAAAGTTACGGACTTTATGCGAGCCATCAGTTTTTTATTTTTGGCGATACACATCTATTGGTTTTGTTACGGCTGACTCCACGAAATGGGCTGGACGCTTGATATTGTGGACAGGATACTGTCCAATTTCCAGCGTACCACCGGACTGTTCTCAGTGCTTCTTTACACCAAACTGTTTTGTGTCCTCTTCCTCGGTCTGTCCTGTATGGGTAACAAGGGGGTAAAGAAGCATGAAATCACATGAAGGAAGATAATTGTTGCGGCCATAGCGGGCACTATACTCTTTTTCCTGAACTGGTGGTTGTTGTCCGTCAGTGCATCATCAGATGTGTGTGCGGTATTGTATGTCACGACTTTAATCAGTGGTTTCTTCTGTCTGTTAGCATCCGGTTTATGGATAAGTCGTCTGTTGAAGAACAACTTGTTAGAGGACGTTTTCAACCGGGAGAATGAATCCTTCATGCAGGAAACAAAACTCATGGAAAACGAGTATTCCGTCAATCTGCCGACAAAGTTCTGGTATAAAGGGAAGACATACGACGGATTTATCAATCTTGTAAATATTTTTCGAGCAACAATGATATTAGGAACGCCAGGGAGCGGGAAGTCCTATGCGATTGTCAATCAGTTTATCAAGCAAACCATCGAGAAATCCTATGCGCTCTACATATACGATTTCAAGTTTGATGACCTGTCGGTTATCGCTTATAACCATCTGATTAAATACAGACACCGTTATAAGATACCACCCCAATTTTATGTAATCAACTTCGACAATCCAAGAAAAAGCCATCGTTGTAACCCGTTGGCACCCGAACTGATGACGGATATTTCGGATGCGTATGAATCCAGTTATACCATCATGTTGAACCTGAATAAAAGTTGGGTGCAAAAGCAGGGAGACTTCTTTGTGGAATCTCCAATAGTGTTGTTTACTGCGATAATCTGGTTTTTGAAGTTGTATGAAAACGGTAAGTATTGCACGTTCCCACATGCCATTGAATTACTTAATAAAAGGTATGAAGACGTATTCACCATTCTGACAAGCTATCCTGATTTAGAGAATTATTTGAGTCCGTTCGTTGACGCATGGAAAGGCGGTGCTGCGGAACAGTTGATGGGCCAGATTGCATCCGCTAAAATTCCACTGTCAAGACTGATAAGCCCGCAATTATATTGGGTAATGTCCGGCAGTGATTTTACGTTGGATATCAACAATCCCAAAGAACCCAAAATATTATGTGTCGGCAACAATCCCGATAGAATTTCTATTTATGGAGCAGCTTTAGGTTTGTATAACTCCCGTATTGTGAAGTTGATAAACAAGAAAAAGCAAATGAAAAGTTGTGTGATTATTGACGAGTTACCCACCATATTCTTCAAAGGTCTGGATAATCTGATTGCCACGGCACGAAGCAACAAGGTTGCGGTTGTGTTAGGTTTTCAGGATTTCAGCCAGCTAAAGCGCGATTACGGAGACAAGGAGGCCGCCGTCATCATGTCAACTGTGGGTAATGTTTTTAGCGGCCAAGTGGTAGGTGAAACAGCGAAAACTTTGTCAGAAAGGTTTGGAAAGATTCTACAAAAGAGGGAATCCATGAGCATCAACCGTAACGATATTTCTACTTCCATCAACACGCAACTGGACAGCCTGATACCTGCCAGCAAAATCAGTACACTTTCGCAGGGCATGTTTGTCGGTGCCGTAGCTGACAATTTCGGAGAGACAATAGAACAGAAAATTTTCCATGCGCAGATAGTGGTGGATAATGAAGCAGTACAGAAAGAGACGGCGGCCTACCAGCCAATTCCCGAAATCAGCAGCTTTCTGGACGAGAACGGCAATGATACAATGGAACAACAGATACAAGCGAACTACCGGCAAATCAAACAGGATATTGTCGAACTGGTGGAGAACGAACTGATTCGCATAGAGAATGATCCAGCACTTAAACATTTGTTGGGAGGGGAAGATAATTAACCAATTTCACTAGTGTCCCTATTTTAATAGGACACTAGTGAAATTATATATTAGACTTTACGGAAGTTTATCCTTCAACGCATGTGCAAAAAACAAATCTACAAGAAGTCTATTAGATAAAAAATCGATAATCATAAGTTTTACCTTCAAATCTTGTTAATAGATTACCAATCCGAGCTATTTGATTTGATGAATCTATAGTTGCAGGTAGCTTTGTATATAAGTCAAATGAGTTCCAATTCATTTTTGTTAACCCTAATATTTCTGTTGCAATTACATTGATATCTGATTTCCCATAGTGTTTTTTTATTATCAATGGGCTTGGGATACTACGTCCTCCTAAATAAAAAGTTCTGTTATCAGATTTGACTGAAGGAACTATCCCATGTGTCCAGAGTAATGCTTCATAATCATTAACAACAACACATGTTCCTCTCCTAATTGGAAAATTATCAATTTGCAATTTACCATAATTCGACTTGGTGGACATAAATTTGACTTCTCTCTCGAAATTTATTGAAATCAAATCAATATTTTCAATTCCTGCAATTTGCAAGCTATCAACAATACCATTTATTTCATCAGGCTTAAACTCAGTTCTTTTATGTACAACAACTCGTTTGGGTAGATATTCCATAGAATGCAAGAATAATTCTCGAATCGAAATTCCAAAATTATAGGCTTCATTATAAGATAAATATGGATTACGTTTATTATCTATATAGCAATCCTGTACTCTTGATAATTTATATTTCAATCCCTGTCCATGTGAGTCATATATATGACTACATCCTAATACTATTGAGGTTTCACCATTATTATTCTTAACGCTATAGCCAATACCTGCATATGCTGTCTCATTATCATTTGTATTTAATACCCATGGGGTTCTGAGTGATTTCACATAAAAAGAAAGTGATAGCCACCAATAAATTTGGCATGCTAAAGAATCATTCAGCGTATCTTCTTCAATAAATTGAGTACTTATTCGTTTTTGTGCCGAATAGGCTTTTATGTAATCGTGTAAATCAAATACCCACGTATCTTCTTCTATATGTCTATATAGTTGCCATTCATTGGGAATAAAGATTACAATTGTCATATCTGCTTTATAACTCTCATGCAAAGCTTCTATTTTGGTACAAATAGTCCGAGCTAAATTCAATGCACCATCCTTGATGGATGTAGATGAGCTGAATTTCACATCTATCCACTTTTCACCATTTATCAAAGGAATTTCAATTGGTATATTGTATATTTGATTGAATCCAATATAATCAATTATATATTCACTCTTTTCTGGAGCCTTATGCTGGGTATTTAATTTCATGAGAAAATCATATAACCGAGTAGAATACTTTGAAGGACATAATACGCCTAATTCAACATTGAAGGTGTTGGTAATTCCATTATTCTGATAATCAAATGGATAATGGTTTACCAAGCCTCTCATTGGATGAAAATCTCTAGATTTGAAGTCGCTATTTTTATTCTGAAATAGTAATTGTGGCTCCAAAAACTCAACACCTTTAAAAACAATCTTTTTTTGCTCCATACTGATTGGATATGACTTATACTTGTCATTCAATACTTTAATTCCTGAAAAAGCCACATTATTGGATATTGAAAAACTCATATCGCTCGTTGTCAGTATAGGAAAAGTAAATCGCAGAGAGTTATTATGGAAGATTAGACTATTCCAATCTTCCAATGCCTGATCATATTGTGCATTATATAATCCGTCGAATTTCTCTTTCGTAAATTGTAACTTAATATCTTTTGGAATAATTTCATTAGAAAGAGTATAGATGTGAATTGTTGGTTTAATACTAAGATATGCGAATTTGGTATCTTTTCCGAAAAAGAACGATAATTCAACAGCATCAGCTATAAAATACTCAATACCATTAACAGCTTTCTTTGAAGTTGTTTTCTTCCATAATTTCCACTTGCCATCAGTCTCTAAATTGGCTGATTTTGAAATGCCTATCAATATAGACTTCATCATTAGACGTTGAAAGACAGAAACTTTTCGTATATCATCTACTCCTATAGGATCTTTAAGAATATCTCCCTTAAGATAATCTCCAAATATTTCTTTTACTTTTGCTATTGATGAAACAGCAAATACTTTCCCTTTGAATGGAACTGCAACAATGTCTCTATTGTTACCTATAATTTGGTCTATATTATTCCATAAATGTTCTCCATTTGTTTTTATTTCAAATTGATATACATCTTTCGGAAAAGCCACAGGATGGAGATTGCTTTTTACGAATTTATCATCACGCGGAGATTCTATTCTAAAGCTAGTCTTGGTTTCGTCTTTCTTTATTGTAGATTTTATTAGTTTCTTTATTTCTTCCTGTTTAACTATGTCATCCTCAAAGCAGGCCCTACTTAGCTGAAGTATAGTCTTATCAAACCCATCTGTTGAAATAAAGTAGGCAATGCGGTTATTCACTCTTGCAATATCAATTAAGTCTTTTACTTCACTGCATATATCATCACCAAATCCACACCAATATAAGCGACCTGATCCTGGTTGTGAGAATGCTTCTTTCAAAGCATTCATTAAGGATTTATCTCGGCCACTATAACCCATTACAATTAAATTTTTATCTACAAAATATCGTTTTAAAGCATCTTTAAAGATATTGTTTTGTGTGTCTAATTCTTGATTTGTATTTTTTAATTTTGAATACTTGTAATCACCATGAAGTGCTATGTATAATAATTCATGAGAATTCTCATTTCTGAAAATTCTTTCTGGGTCATCTAAAGTTATACATATAGGTGTAATGTTCATTTGATGAGCAGCTCTCTCGGTCAACCCATCAAAGTTTGTTGTCCACACAGATTTAACAATCCCTGCATTATTCAACATGCAGAGTAGCTTATATCCAATATATGGTGCTTTATTATATGCTAATTGTTCAAAATACTTTTGTCTGTCTGCCTCAATAGGGTAAGCTTTTTCCGCATAAAATGAATATTCGTCAGAAGATCCCATTAAAGGATATTCTCCCTGCGCATCAAGCCATGCTTGGATACTCCTACGAACGGCTTCAGACCTAAAGTTTGATACAATTAAAGTCGTATTGGGATTATTGGAAGAATATATATCACGCTTCCACTCCCAAATACAATCTGCCGCAGACTGTATTTGGGAAGAAATTGATGCTCCTGCCCCTAACAAAACAGCATGAGAAACATTCTTGTTTTGTTTTATTGATCGGATAAATGCATCATATTCTAACATATATGTATTAGTTGCCATCTTCTTGTATAGCTAAGTTCAATATTGACTTTTGTTTAATAAATCCCTTCTGTCTACTCTAAGTACTACTGCAATTTGATCAAGTGTTTCTAACGGTGGTTAAATGGTATTCGAGCACCATTTGGATATGGTAGAAGGATCTTTCCCCAATTGCATAGCCAACCATTTTCCTATTTTATTCTTCTCCACCAGAATAACTTTTATACGATTTATATCATTCGTAATACTCCAAATAGTAGATGTAATATGCAAATATATTGAAAATAGCTCAAGTCAATTTACTATATTGTCTTTTTTTTAAAGGAAATATTTCTATATCTGTTCCAGTTAGCACAGAGAACAAAATTAATACAAACGACATCTTCACGCAGATTCCAACTATAGTATCAAATAGGCTAACTCAATTTGCAAAATGCAGATAGTAGATAAAATATGTATTTTATCATTCCAAACATAAATTAGATGGCTCTTATTATTTTATGTACAATGATACCGTAAGACAATAATCCTCTGGCTGTAATCCTCTTGACTTTTTGTATTACAATAACTGAATCTTATTTGCATTACTCGCCAAAAAATGCCAAATACCGCCATTCATTCCCCATACTGTCAAAATTATAACATACTATTAACTAATATCCTACATTCGCACCGACGGACTAAAGTTTACCCGGTATTTATTAATTATTGTATCACTTAAATTATTGATTTTATGGTTAAGAAAAAGCAAGAACAACAAGAACAGAGTCAGGACGAACATGTAATGGCCATCCTTGACAAGCGAACAAACAAGACCGCAGTCGTTTCCAAAATGAACGAGCAGGACGGCAGTCTCGAAATCGTGCCACCCGACAAGAAGAACAGCAACAGTTTCCTCAAATTGGACCGTACCTCACCACTGGAACTATTCTTCACCAATTTCAAGAACCAGTACGAAAATCCCACGAGTTTCAGTTTTTTCCTTATTCCTCTCGCAGCATTGGACAAGACGTTGAACGCCGTTGTCCAGATCCGAAAAGGGGAAGACCCCGGAGTGGAAGGTAAAAAACTGGTGGAGAACAGCGAACTCAACGATGAAGGTCGTATCGCCAAACTCGCCCGCCGATATAAGTTCGACGAGCACCAGCTTCCGTGGAAAGAACTCGCCGCATTGGGAGTTGACAAGCAACTCTTGTTTGATAACCACTGCATGGGTGAGATGCTGAAAGGAAGAATTACCTCAATGGCTTTCCCTATCAGCAAGGAAGTGAACGGTGAAAAGAAGGATATGGGAGAAGCCTGTTTCCTCTGTGTCAAAGGGGAGGACGGCAAGGTGCAACTGAAAACTTTAAGCAGGCTCGACAAACCGCAGTATGACCTTCCGGCCTATAAAGGAGTATTCACGGACGAGGAAAAGCAGTCGCTTAAAGACACCGGAACTTTGGGGGCAATCAAAGAGATGAGGGATACACATACAGGAACGGTCTGCAACTGTTATGTATCTTTCCATGAACCAAGCAACCGTATCATAACCATGCCCGTGGATGCCATCAAGATACCCGATTATATCTACGGGAAAAGGTTGGATGACAAACAGAAGCAAATCCTCGCGTCAGGCGGCCAACTTCCCATCAACGACATACAGCGCAAAAATGACACACTACTTTCCGGGGTTGCTTTCGTCGATCCGAGAATAATGGACATCGCTTTCAAGCAGTCCGGTGAACAACTGAAAGTCAACGACACTATCATGGGTGCCAAAATCACACCGGAGCAGAAGAAGATGCTACAGAACCATGAAATGGTGTTCGTTGAAAATATGCGCTACAAAGGCAGGCTATTTTCCGATGATGTACGCTTCAGCAACAAGAGCAACCAACTGCTGATAGGACGTAACGCCCGTGAATACAAGCCTGCCATTGACAGTAAGAAGAACGACAGAAAAAAGGAGGTGAAACAGCAGGCACCCCATCATGTGGCGTCTGTAAAGGCCCGGTCAAAAAAGAGCCTTTCAGTCGTGTAACAGACAGATTATTCATGTTTACATCAGATATATACCCGGTTCTCTTTTATGGCAGCCGGGTATATATCTAATATCCGATTAACATTTTAAAGTGAAAACAAATGATTATACAAGATAAAAATACCGCAACCGGAGAATTGTCCTATTTTGAGACAGCTCTCCTTTTTTATTTGAGAGAAAGTCACCCGCACATGGCCGATGACAAGGCTTTCATCCGGAAGCGTGCGGACAGTGCCGCAGAGGCTTACGAACACGCCATACGTGAGGGCTTATCTGTTACGCAGGCTTTGGAACTGGCTGACACGGTTCTCTATCAGGACTTGCGCTTTTCCCGGTTCGATGCGGTTTTCGAGGCCGTATCGGAGTGGTTTCCCGAAGTACAGCCCGAAAGACGGACGGATTTCTGTCTGAAGGTATTGCTGCCCGCAGAGGCGATATTCGGCAAATACCCCATAGACGACAGGTTTGAATCATCCCCGTCCTATCATACACTTACCGTTGAACTTACAGGTTTCATACAATCCTATATAGAACGATATGGCATATAACAGACGACAACATCTGGCGGACAACATAGCCGCACTTGAGCTGATACTCATGCGTCCGGAGTTCTGTCTTACGGAACAGGGACGCAAGGTCTTGAACGGTTATTCGGGTTTCGGAGGGTTGAAGTGCATCCTGAATCCGGCGGAGAAAGACACGGACATAGAAAAATGAAGGACAGACAGGGAGCTGTTTCCCCAGGTCCGGCTGCTGCATGAACTTCTGCGTGAGTATTCCAAAGACGAAAAAGAGTACAAGGCATACGTCCAAAGCCTTAAAAGTTCCGTCCTCACAGCCTTTTACACACCGGAACCGGTGATAACGGCCATGCAGGAAGCCCTGCTGGTACCGGAAATCCGTCCGGAGCGTTTTCTTGACCCTTCCGCCGGAACGGGCATGTTCATCAGCACTCTGAAGGATGTCCCCGAAATCCATTGCTTCGAAAAGGACAAGCTGACGGGAAGGATACTCTCATCCCTCTATCCGAAAAGCAAGGTGAACATAGAGGGTTTCCAGTCCATACAGCCTTATTATAACAGATACTTCGACATGGTCTCATCCAATATCCCGTTTGGAAATACCAGAATTTATGACAGGGACTTTGACCGGAGTGACGACCCAGTACGCAACTTCTCACTCGCTGCCGTACACAACTATTTCTTTCTCAAAGGCATGGATACACTGCGTGAAGGCGGGATACTGGCCTACATCACGACTTCGGGTGTCATGGACTCGCCACAGAACCGCCCCGTCAGGGAGTGGCTGGTAAACCATGCCAACCTGGTTTCCGTCATCCGTCTGCCGGACAATCTGTTTACCGATGCGGGTACGGAAGTGGGCAGCGACCTGATTGTGTTGCAGAAGAACACCCGAAAATCGGAACTGACCGAAAAGGAGCGGAACTTTATCGAGACCCGCATCATATCCGGCGGTATCCATATCAACAACAGCTATGCCGATTTAGAGCATATCGTCCATACTTCCGTATCCATGGGCAAGAACATGTACGGACAACCGGCCATGAATTTTATTCATGAAGGAGGTGTCGGCACCATTTCCGAACATCTCAGGCAGTTATTGGCGCAAGATGTGGGAAACCATCTTGACCGGAAACTTTATGAGGAAAACCTGTCCCGTCCCACCGTTTCCACTATCCTGAAAACCGGACCGGAAATCCCACCGGAAACAACAGCAGTGGAGCACCGGCAGGAGATGCAGGAAAAAAGTCTCCTTTCCACCAAGCCTTATGAACCCATGCTCAACCTGTTTGCCGCCTATGCGGATGAAGAGCAAACGGAGGTGCAAGTGGTAGAAAGCAGACCTTCGTCAGGCCGGGCACCATCGGCATCCCGCAAAAAGAAAGGGGATGAACCGGAAATGTTCAATCTCTTCTCCCAAGAGAACATGTACGATGAAGCCGCCATGCAGGAAGACATGACCGGGGAACGGGCGGCAGCGGAAGCCAGATGGCAGGAGCGCAGACAAAAAATCGAGGAAGAGCGGAAGAAGGAAATGGAACCACGTCCGTTTACCGGAGAGATACGTCCCGAATACAAGAACGGCTCTCTCGTGAAAGCCGGTGAGCAATACGGGTATTTGCAGGGAGTGGGCACTCCCGAAGTACAGTTCCATCCGCTCAGGCTGACTGTCACCCAGCAATACCGGGCCGCCTACTACATCCCCCTTCGGGAAGCCTACCACAATCTCTACAATGCGGAAGCCGAAACGGAAACCGAACAGCCGGAACTAAGGGAGGAACTGAACCGGCAGTATGACCGTTTCCACCGCATGTTCAGGGAGCTGAACGGAAAGGACAACGCCAAGTTCCTGCTGATGGATGCAGGAGGACGGGAAATGCTCTCATTGGAACGTTCCGTCAACGGGAAGATACAGAAGGCGGACATATTCACCGTGCCCGTATCGTTCAACGCCAACGAGGTGACACATGTGGACACTCCGCAGGAAGCCCTTGCGGCATCCCTGAACAAGTTCGGCGAGGTCAATCTGGAATATATGGAGAATCTCTGCGACATCGGCAGGCAGGAACTGCTCGAACAGCTGGAAGAGCGCATCTTCTACAATCCCATGATGAAGAACCATGAAATCAAGGACCGCTTCATTGCGGGCAATGTAATAGCCAAAGCCGAATGGATAGAGAACTACCTGAAAGACCATCCCGATGATGATGCAGGCAAAAAATCATTGGAGGCCCTGCGGAAAGCCATACCGGAGCCTATAAGTTTTGAACAGCTTGACTTCAACCTGGGGGAACGGTGGATACCCATGTCCGTATATGAAGAGTTCACCGGATACCTCTTCGAGACAAAGGCCCGTATCCATTATACGGAATCCATCGACGAGTTCAGCGTGAGCTTCGAGAGCAGCAACGCGAACATCACCGACAGATATTACGTGAAAGGGGAAAAGAGAGGCTATTACGGCAATGACCTGCTGAAACATGCGCTGCACAACACCGTCCCCGACATAACCAAGACTGTTCAGGACAAGGAGGGCAATGACATAAAGGTACGTGATGCGGAGGCCATCCAGCTTGCCGACACCAAAATCAACGAGATACGCTCCGCCTTCACCGGCTGGCTGAACGAGCAGCTGCCCGAGTTCAAGCAGAACCTTGCGGACATGTACAACCGCAAGTTCAACTGCTATGTACGTCCCGATTACGACGGCTCCCTGCAAAGTTTCCCGTTCCTTGACCTGAAAGGGCTGGGCATACCGTCCCTGTACGACAGCCAGAAGAACGCCGTCTGGATGCTGAAGATGAACGGAGGCGGGATAATCGACCATCAGGTAGGTACGGGCAAGACCCTCATCATGTGCGTGGCCGCCTTTGAGATGAAGCGTCTCGGACTGGCGAACAAGCCGATGATTATCGGACTCAAGAGCAATGTGCATGACATAGCCGACACGTTCAAGAGAGCCTATCCGAACGCCAGAGTGCTGTATCCGGGCAGGGAGGACTTTACACCGAAGAAACGTGTCGGAATATTCCATGACATCAAGAACAATAACTGGGACTGTATCATCCTGACACACGACCAATTCGGAAAAATACCCCAGTCTCCCGAAATACAGCAGGAAATATATACGCAGGAAATAGACAGCATCGAAGAAAATCTCGCCGTATTCGAGCAGCAGGGCAATGAAGTGACCGGCTGGATAAAGAAGGGGCTGGAAAGAAGAAAGGAGAACCTTGAAGCCAAACTTGAAAAGCTGGAACAGGATATAAAAGACCGGACGGACGACGTGACCGATTTCAGGCAGATGGGCATCGACCACCTCTTCGTTGACGAATCGCACAATTTCAAGAACTTGATGTTCAATACACGCCATGCAAGAGTTTCCGGTCTGGGCAACCCCGAAGGAAGCATGAAGGCCATGAACATGCTTTTCGCCATCCGCACCATCCAGGAGCATACGGGCAGGGATTTGGGGGCCACTTTCCTCTCCGGCACGACCATCTCCAACAGCCTGACCGAACTCTATCTCCTTTTCAAGTATCTCCGTCCGAAGGAAATGGAGCGGCAGGGGATTACCTGCTTTGACGGCTGGGCCGCAGTCTATGCGAAGAAAAGCACGGACTTTGAATTTTCAGTGACCAACCAAGTGGTGCAGAAAGAGCGTTTCCGTTATTTTATCAAGGTGCCGGAACTCGCCAATTTCTATGCGGAGATAACCGATTACAAGACCGCTGAAGACGTGGGGGTTGACAGGCCGGAACTCAACGAACAACTGTATCATATACCGCCTACTCCCCAACAGGAGATTTTCATCCGGAAACTGATAAAGTTCGCCGAAACCGGGGATGCGACCTACATAGACAGGGAACCTCTGTCCGAGGCGGAGGAAAAGGCACAGATGCTGATCGCCACCAACTACTCGAACAAGATGTCGCTTGACATGCGGCTGATAGACCAGCAGTACGGTGACAGTCCGGGAAACAAGGCGTCCCATTGCGCGGCCAAGATTGCGGAGTATTACTACAAATATCTTGACCAGAAAGGCACACAGTTCGTATTCTCGGACCTGAGCACTTATAAGCCGGACCAGTGGAACATCTACAGCGAAATAAGGCGCAAGCTCGTGGAAGACCATAATATCCCGGAGAAACAGATAAGGTTCATCCAAGAGGCGAACAGCGACAACGCACGCAAGGAACTGTTCAGGGACATGAACTCGGGCCGCATCCGTTTCCTTTTCGGTTCCACACAGAAACTGGGCACGGGTGTCAACGCGCAGGAACGTGCCGTGGCCATCCATCATCTGGACATACCCTGAAGGCCGTCCGACCTGGAGCAGCGCAACGGACGTGCGGTGAGAAAAGGCAATATCATCGCCAAGCAGTACGCCGGCAACAAGGTGGACTGCTATATCTATGCGGTGGAGAAGTCACTGGACAGCTACAAGTTCAACCTGCTGCAAAACAAGCAGGTGTTCATCAACCAACTCAAAAGCCGCAATCTGGCCGCCCGTACCATTGACGAGGGGGCGATTGACGAAAACGGAGGCGGCAGTTTCAGCGAATACGTGGCCATCCTTTCAGGCAACGACGACCTGCTGGAAAAGGCGAAGCTGGACAAGAAACTGGCGGTCCTCGAAAGCGAGAGGCAGGCATTCCACCGTAACAAGGGAAACGCGAAAAGCAAGCTGAATGAAAGGACTTCGGGAATAGAAAAAAACAATGCCTTTATCGGGCGTTTCACCAGGGACTGGGAATATTTCAACAAGGTGGCCCCCACAGATGCGAAAACCGGACTCCGTCCCAATCCCCTGAAATTGGACGGTGTGGACTCGGACAATATCGAGGTACTCGGCAACCGGCTTGCCGCAATCAACCGGAATGCCCGGACGGAGGATGACTATATGAAAATCGGGACCCTGTTCGATTTCCGTATCCTTGTCCGTACCGAAAGGACCTGTGAGGGGGACATGCAGGCTTTGCAGAACAAGTTCATGGTCGAGGGGCTGGACGGCATCAAATATACCTACAACAACGGTTATATTGCCAAAGACCCGAAACTGGGCGTCATGAACTTTATCAATGCGCTGGAACGCATTCCCGCCATGATAGAGAAACGGGAGAAGGAGAACGCGGAGCTGTCGAAGGACATCCCGGTCCTTCAGGAAATTGTGGCGGCCTCATGGCCCAAGGATGCGGAAATCAAACGTCTGAATGAAGAGCTTGCCACACTAAACCGGAAAATACAGCTTACCCTTAAACCGGTAGGACGGCATGAAAATGTAGAAGGTAAAGAAACGGGAGCGGAAGAACAGAGGCTTGTCAGTGGCAGTGACGTGATTCCTGATTTACCGAGGCAGGCGAAACATGTACCGTCTATGGGAATCGTAAACCCGGCAAAGGAGTTGAAAAAAATATCCTAATGTTTCCGGCGGCACATTGCTGTAACCCCGGAAGCTACGCAGGCTCCACTTCCGCAGGTTACAGCAAAGAGCCGCTTCTCAGGAAAGGACAAAGGCACGGCGGGCACCCGGATAAATCCGACCTTGCCGACCGTGCCCTTGTCTGTCAGCCATAAGTTACATCAATTCTCTTCCTCAAAGGAAAGGCTTTCCACCTGTTTGTTGATTACCTTCCAGTCAATCGAATCTTTCAGGTTGATAATATCCACAATCGAATAATGCTTTGTCCCGTTCTCTTCTTCCGCGAAACGCAGCCGTCCGCTCAAACGCTGTTTCTCAATCTCTGCCGGATCGAGATTTATCAGTTCGCAGACTTCATCGGGCAGCATGGAAAGCGCCACGTCATTTTCCTGACAGATATGTTGCAGGACGGCCAGCATGTTCAACGACTTCTTATAACTTCTCACGAGTGCAGCGAATGAACCGCTTTCAATTTTAATCATCTTCTTCATAACGCTTATTTTTTAGAGTGTTCTTCTTTTTCCAGCAACATGGCACGGAGTACGTCCGAACGGCGGTAATATATCTTCCCCTTGTCTCTGTGAAAGGGGAGTGTCCCGTCATTGCGTCGTCTTAAAAGTGTCCTGTCCGACATTTTGGTGAGCAGGCGCACACCTTTTGAATCCAGTATCTCGCTGTCCGGCAAATTATGTACGGCAGGAGCCAATAACTTTTCAATGTTGGTAACTTTAGCAAGTATGGCACTAAGCATGTGGATTGTCTGTCCACCCGGTGCAGTTCTTCTGTTATTCATAATGACCTTATTTTTATTGTTTATGGTACAATATTACGGAGATATTATAAAGCCATTGGTTACTCAACCGTTGAGCAACCGCCCAAAAAAGACAGAAAACGCCAATATTATTTTATTTGATATAAAATGTTATAGAAATCATATTTCCTCATTATCTAATTACATATCATATTAACTTTATGTATATTTGCCATTAAAAAGATAAGCCTTAAACAATATGCTCAAATTTATAGAACAAGAAGATGTATATTATCCTTCCGTCTTAAAAAAGATAAGGAAATCAACAGAACAGCTTCAACCGCTGTATGAAGCATTCCGGAATGCCCTTGAAGCCATAGATGGATGCAATGATAAAATAATCTTGCGACTTTTTCATTCAAAAAGTAGCGTTGATAACATTGTTGAATTTGAACGTTTTGAAATTGAGGATTCTGGGGTGGGATTCAATGATGTTGAATATGATCGTTTTAAACGAATATTTGATTCACGAAAGGGAAAAAACAATCAAGGTTCTGGCCGAATCCAATTCCTCCATTTCTTTCAAGAAACAGAATTTAAGAGTACTTTTTATGATAAAAATGCTGCCTATAGAAGGTTTTTCAAAATATCTAAGCGTAAAGAGTACATCTATGATAATAATGCTATTATTTTAGCTGATGAAACTGTACCATTAGGAAAAGAAGAAGAACATCAAAGGGGGACAATTGTAACATTCAAGTATTGCTGGGACGATAAAGACAGAATACTTTATAGTGAAATGACAACCAAAAAGTTGAAAAATTTATTATTGGATCACTACATTGCTTATTTTTGTATTCATAAAAACGAACTACCTGTCATCCAAATTGAATATTATATAAATGGAGTTCATATAACAAAAGAAAAAGAACAAATTGTTGCAAAAGATATACCTGCCATAGATAAGCAAGATAATGTTACCTTAAACTACTTAAAACTTGCCGAGGACGGAAAAGGGCTGGTTCCAGTTGATAATAAAACTGAAATATTTAACATTAAATCTTTTAAAATCAAGAAAAAATATCTTCAAAAGAATGAAGTTAAGTTCACAAGTAAAGACGAAACTGTAGAGCAACTAAAAATCAAATTACCGTTTCTCCCTGAAACTGAAACTTTTGAAGATTGTAGATATTTGATGTTAGTATCCAGCACTTTCTTAACAGAGAGAGATGATGATGTTCGAGGAAATTTAAAAATAGCTTCAAGGAATAAGCTATCTTCAGTAGGTAGTGATGCTTACAACGAAGAAGATATTTACATTGAAGATATCATAGAAGGCATCTCTGAAAAAGTGAAATCTTTATATCCAGAATTAGAGCAGAAAAAACAGGAGTTTGATGACAATATAGAGAAATTAAAAAAAATGTTTTTAATTGATGATGAAACTTTGAAAAATATAAAAATATATCCTGGTGAAAGTGATTCCACTATTCTACAAAAAATTTATGAAGCAGATGCTAAACTTGTAGCAAAAAAGGATGCAGAATTAAAAAGGCTTGTGCAAGATTTGGAACAATTAAATCCTGTTGAAGATGATTTTGAAGAGCATTTATCAAATGTTGCCGAACAATTATCATGCATTATTCCATTGCAAAATAAAAATCAGCTTACTAAATATGTAGCTCGTCGGAACATGGTTCTGGAACTTTTTGAAAAGGCATTACATAGGCAACTGCTTATGCAATATAAACGAGAAAATGGTAAAGAACCTAAAAATATTGACGAACGTATTATCCACAACATTTTATATAGACAACATTCTTCTGATAGCTATAGCAGTAATATGTGGCTTATAAATGAAGATTTTATTTATTTTAAAGGTACGTCAGAAAGTAAATTGAAAGATGTTGTTGTCAATGATAAGAAATTTTTTAAAGATGAATTCTCAGAGGAAGAACTTGAAGCAGTTGTTGCTTTAGGTGAGGACAGAAGAGAAAAGCGCCCAGACATTCTTTTATTTCCAGATGAAGGTAAATGCGTTATTATTGAATTTAAGAACCCCAATGTTAATGTTTCAGATCATTTAACTCAGGTAAATAAGTATGCATCATTACTTCTGAATTATTCAGTAGATGACTTTAAAATAGATACATATTATGCATATTTGATAGGCGAGGCAATAGATGGTAATGATGTTCAAGATCATGATTCTGATTTTGAATATGCATATCATTTTGATTATTTATATAGACCTGCTAAAAAAGTTCGTGGGAAGTTTGGAAGATCGTAAGCGACTGCTCAACTACATCTTGTGTATTCGATTTTTTATTGAGGTGCACTC
>OIEG01000441.1_pt1 | contig 18121 bp, 7 predicted proteins | sample 1581751 | NCBI WGS metagenome assembly OIEG01 (sample SAMN01760950, study PRJEB22395) | human gut metagenome | reverse complement strand
TACCTAATATAATTATTAACGTCACTCCATCACCTATCTCCCTTCAGTCGATAGGTTCAGTCGTTACCTAATATAATTATTAACGTCACTCCATCACCTATCTCCCTTCAGTCGATAGGTTCAGTCGTTTTTGAATATTATAAGTTCTTTCGTATCGTTCCCTTCGGTCACGATACTCAATCTTTTCACACAATTAGGCAAACAACACAATAGACGGAAAAAGTAATTTGTCAATCCGTTCACTCACTCAACTCCCTTCGGTCGTTAAGTTCATTCACTGCAAACAATTATATGAATAAATGGTAAAATATATAAAATAATATAAATAATATAATGGGTAAGATCATTGAAAATGGTCCTAATATTAAGGAAAACGGAGACTATTAATAGGCGTAGTTTTAATTCAAGATTTGATGTCCCACCCCTGACGGTCAGTCGGTTACGTTTCGAGCCGTTCTTTCGTCTCTTATCCAAATCGTCATAAAACAAAAAACCTTGTATCCTATTTCTCTCAAACCGGATACAAGGCAGTGCATTTTTTTCTTTTTATGTAAAATCATATATTTGCACTAAAAACAAAAACAATATGGAGACAAAATTAAAAGAAATAACAGATCCTCACAAGTTACACGACAAGCTCTTCAAGAAAGAGCAGGTCTCTCCGATAGAAGTTATATACAATAGCTTTAGCAACTTAGGGTATAATGTAGTACGCCGCCCAGCCGGTCAGTGTTTAGGCAATTTGAGATATTTTAATCTATTTTATGACAAACATACTCATCATTTCTATCAGAAAGACAGGAAGTTGAGATATTGTAGTAATTTTATCATATCTGATTACTGGAAAGATAGAGTGCGATGTTTCGTCGTTTGGAACTTTGGCTTTGGAAGATTTTTTCCGTACAATGACTTTATTGAGGCTATGGTTTATGACTATCTCCGATATGGAAGAAAGTCAGTTCCTTATCTTAAAAGCGTGCAAGAGGCTGAAGAAAAGTGTGTAAGGTTCTATATCCGGTCTCAGATAGATATGCTTCGTAAGGAAGGATATGCCGCCTATAGAGCTAAGTTTAAGGAAGAGCGTCCTCAATATTTCATTGGAGACGATAGGAAGGTGTTTAGATGCCTTGATAGCTCTTTAAAAAGAGAAGAGAAGATTGCTGCATGCGTAGCCCACAAAAGGGCTTTAAAAGAAGGGATAATGACTTCCTTTATCAATCATCTCAAGAAACATCCTACCACCTTATATTCGTGGTTCTCGTCAGAGGTAGACAGCGAAGGAAAGAATAGGATATGTCTATCTGAAAAGGCTGTTTCGTATTTAAATAAGAGACTGGTTCGTAATGGATTAAAGGCTCTTTCGGCATCATACCTTTTTAGAACATTTAGAAAAAGGGTGAAGACCTTGTTCGGTTCCAATGTCAGGTCGTTCTTGAATAGCTGTCTGATGTCTGTTTCAACAGAAGAGATTTTAACCAAGTCTATGAAGAAAATAGTTTCCAAGACAGTGCTTTTTTTGTATAAGAGAGCGCTTAAGAACTATCGCCGGGCATGCGGCCTTAAGTACGACCCTGATTCTGGTGGTTTGTCTGTCATACATGATTGATTTTTAAACGTATCCCATAACGTTGGATTTTCTCGTTCGTTTCTCTTATCTTTGTGAAAAAAGATGGTATGAGATTACGAATCATAAAAAATCGTCCGGTATTCGCTCCTGGTGGTAGTGTTCAGGATGTTACACAACAGGCTGATACGACATCTAATCCATATATTGATATGGACATGTCTAATGTTCCTGGTATGAGTGAGATAAATTCGGAAATAGATACGATGGAGGCAGGATTTAACAATATTATAGGTCCTGACTATTCTACTATAAAAATACAAGAACCTTCTATTCCGATTATGAATGTAAGTAATAACAATACGTTCGATCCTAAGTCTATGCCCAAAGGAACTATTGTTAGTGCTGATAAAGAAGAAAATAAATCAAATGAAAAGCGATCACAAGATGGGAATCCTCTGGATCCTATGACTGCTCCTTATTATTCTCCTGATCTTGGAGGTCGAGCTCAAATGTTCGGTACAAGCCTTGGTCGAATAAGAGCCGGTAATAAGGTTGGTGCTAATGTGGCTCAGGCCGCTTTTTCGGGATTGAGTCTTGGCATGGGTCTTGCTCGTAATATTATGGGGGCTTCATCTGCTGCGTATGCAGCCAGTAGGGACGAGCAGGCGGCGAGGGAAAAGCTTGCAAAAGAGCGCCGGCAGCAGTTTATCCGATGGGAACGTGAAGGTGGTGGAATAAACCTGGGTAATGGACAGAGAATAGATTCTTCTGATTTGACAGGAGAATACATTTACCCTCTTCCTAAATCTATGGAGGGTAATGCCAATGTTGAGATAGAAAAAGGGGAATATGTTTTAACTCCGGATGATGTTGGTCCTATGGAGGCAAAAGGTAACAGGCATGAAGACGGCGGCACTCCCGTTGATTTGCCTGAAGCTCATATTATTTCAGATTACCGTACTATCGATGATGATTTTGCTTCTTATATTAGAGAAAATTATGGTATTAAGGCAACGTCTAAAGACACATATGCTACACTCCTTGATCGATATAAGAAGAAGATCGGTTTGGCTGATAAGTACGAAGATCAGGAGCGTGTATATAAGAGATTAGAGAAAAATGAAGATGTAAAAGATAAAAACACATCCAATCTCAATGCATCTATTCTTTCTAAGTACGTTAATGAAAATCAGAAGGAGATAGACGATCTCGAAACACAATTTCGTTCTTTTGCCGAAATCGTTTATGGCAAACAGGAAGAATCTAAGCGTAACGAGAAGATGGATGCTTTCTTTAGGGATGGCGGGGTTGTTGATCTGAATCAGGTAAAGAAACAAGCCAAGGCTTTTAATATTGCAGAATCAGATGCCAAGAACTGGATATATGACGAGTATGTTAAGCAAACCAGAAAAATGGCTGAAGGTGGACCTACTCAGAAGGAGCTGGAGGAACTTAGAAAGAATGCTATCGGCTACAATAAGCTTATCAATCAGTTATTTGGACGAACTCTTAATATGACTGTATCTGATGTTAGCGGTCGTGAGCAGATTCTTAATTCTGATTCCAGTGTCAATGCCAACCAGAATCTCCAACATAGAAGCAATTTAGGATACGGAAGGGTAAATGATAAGGCGGTATCTAATTTGCTTGATGTAAACCGATGGGCTAACAAGTACAATACGGATGGTGATTTTGATACAGAAGGTTTCCAGAAAGGATACAACAGGCAATTAAATGCATTGTGGGCGTTAGCTGATGTAGGTGCTATCACGAATGCTGATGCAGCCAAGAAATTCAGAGATGAGTACGGATTCTGGGGCCAGGATGCCGGAAGCTACGGAGGTAATCAGGCTTATAATTCATTTGCCGTAGATGATAAGTTTGGTCAGACAACAGCCACCCGTTCTTATTATGGATTGGACGTTGTTTCGGCAGAGCAAAAAAGATTGTTAAACGAAAAAGGGATAAAGAATTATGTTGACTTATTTGGTGATAAATCTGATGCCGCTAAGAAGATTCTGGGCTCCGATTATAATAAGTTTGTTGCTTTAAGAGATAGTGGGTTAATGCCGGAAATAGACTTCGTTCTTGAGTCTGTTAAACCAGAAATGAAGCCTATTGAGGCCGGTCCCATAGCACCAGGCCTTACACCGCCTAAGATTGGATCTCCTGGAAGGATAGAGGTAAAACCGAAAGCAAGTACGCCTACGACTGCAACCGACACCGATACAGAGGAGGTGGTTGAAGACAACGGACCTAAAGGACAGGGCAGACCGGCGGCGTTCGGTCCTATCTTCCCGGAGATGCTGAGAACGCTCGATACAGGCTTGGAGATAGAAGGTCTGGAAAGACATCAGGCTCCGAGAATAGATCCGGTTCTTCAATCTGCTGATCAGTATATCAACGAGCTCAACCGCGCGACATCGGCTCAGTTAGACGCAGTAGGTGACGTGCCCGACTCCCAGCGGGCTGCTATTCTGGCTAATATGAACGCCATAGCTGGAAGCAATATAGCCAAGTACGTTAATGAAGTAAATTTCAATAACGCAAGGCAAATAAACGAAGCTGATAGATTCAATGAAATGGCTTATGTTCAGACAGATGATAAGAACATAGCAGAAAGGCAACGTTATGAATCTGGGTTGTTGAAGGCTATGGCTATAAGGGATGAAAATCTTGCTCGTTATTATGACAGCATAAACAGCGAGATACAGAATAAGTTCAATGTTCGTACATCGTTGAATACCATAGCCTCTATAGCTCCAAATATGAGAATGCTTCCAAGTGGTCAAATTATTTACGTTCAAGGTAATCAGGATGTGATGAATATGGGTGATTATTCTACACCTTATTTGAAGAGCTTGGAGGATGATGAAGAAGATAAATATAAAAAGAGAAGGAGAAATAGCTGATGGCTTCACAATATAGTATTTTAAGGCAATATGCCCCGTATGTTAGTCCTTACAACATAGATCTTGTTAAGGACGTCATGATGTACAAACAGCAGAAGGTTGATGCTGCTCGTGAAAAGATCTATACCCAGGTAGATTATCTTATGGGTCAAGAGATAGATAAGCCTGAAGCCCGCGCTTATATGGAAGATAAGATGTCAGGTGTGATTGCTAACATCAATCAAAAATTCAAAGGCGTGGATCTTTCTTCTGATGGTGTTACGAGAGCCATACAAGGAGAGATCAGTTCAGTGTTGGATGATACGGTCATTAACGCGATTGCCGGCACAAAAGAAGGCAAGAGGGCTATGAAGGAAATAGAATCTATAAAACAGAATCATCCTGAACTTTATTCTCCTATTAATGAATGGCATGCTTTGGACCCTTATTACAAATGGAGGTCAGATGGTAAGGCGGGATCAAGGTTAGGAGGTCTTCATTATTCTCCTTATGTCGATTATACTAAGGAGATAAATAAGCTGGTTAGTGACTTTAGGAAAAACAACGAAGGCAAGAAGATTCAGACAACAGAATATGATGTTAAAGGTAATCCTACTGGTGGAATCATAGAAGTCAACGTAGATGAGCTTACTGATTCCCAGATAAGGAACTTTGTGTCTGCTAACTTATCTGAAAACATGAGGAATCAGATGAGAATAGAAGCATCATACATGGCAGCCACCAATCCAGTGTTTAGTAATCCGGATTTGGTTAGTCAATACATTGGGTCTTATGTCGAAAGATACGATAGGCACATAGGAGCATTGGAAGCAAAAAAGAAATCAGTAGGGGATAATAAGGATATTATTGATCGTATTGACAGTCAGATACAGGAAGCTAAAAATCAGAAAGCAGAAGCCAAGAGGGAGGCAGATATGATAATAGCTTCATCAGATCCGGTAGCGGCTGCTAATTTTGTTGTTACCAATAATCTTTTCGATAAGATGACTGATGCATGGAGATACGACAATACAAGTTTTGAAAGGAAGAAAGATGATCTTTATTTTGCAAGATTGGCAGAGGATAGGGCTCAGCAAAAGTTTTTGACTGACAATGCCAAGTCTATGGTTGAAATATCATTGGCGAATGAGCAGCTTGCTCAGGCTAAGATTGAAACCGAATACATGCGTACTTACGGTTCCAAGATGGGCACTGAAAGCTCATCCGGAGGCACAAGAGGAGCAGGCGGTGTAGGAGTGCCGATGGCTCCTATGGACGGGCCTACGGCTATCAATTCTGGAACGGGTAAGATAGGATCTGTTAATTTGGCTAATATCCCTTATGAACAACTCACATCTTCTTCCACAGAGCGTAGAGCAAATTTATTGAAACTATATAATTCATTATCTCCTACAGACAGAAGCAATATCGTTGCAGCATCATACGAAGAAGAAAAGACTGACCCAGGATTGTATGCTAATATGACTCCTGAAGAACGGATATATTCTTATTTAAAAAATAATGGAGGTCAGAAAAACGGATATTTCGGACAAGGAAATAACAGATTGTCTGAAGCTTATGATGCTTTACTTCTTTCTGATTCTAAGGCAAATGGAGCTGCAAAGGCTATAAATAACATAACTGATTATCAAATAGATAATATAGTTACTAAAAAAAATAAGGATATTATCAGTAAAGTTCGTAATGCTAAGTTTATGAAAGGAAATTCTTTTATAAATCTTACGGATACAGATGATAAGGCTGGAGCCTTCCTACTCGCCACAGCCATAACAACTGGTGTATCTGATGCCGTAGGGTTCAGAGAATACATGATGGACCCTTCAAGAGGAATAGATATTCTTAGTGCTATATCTCCGTCATTAGGAGCTAAGCTGAGTGCCGGCAAGTTGGGGAAAAACATATCTGATGCTATTACAAGCGAGAAGAATGGCTCTTCTACCGGTACATTGGCTCTTATTAATGGAATGAAGAAACTCAATGGCGATCCTGATTTTAATATATCTGATTATATGACCATAGACAAGGATGGTGATATAGATTTAAAAGATTATCAGGAAGGTGAACCATTGACTATTACCCAGCTAAGATATGCTGAGAAAAGCAGTAGAGTGTCTGATATGATAGCAGGTCAGATGCAGGATGAGATAAAAATGTCTGTATCTCCTGATCAGATTTCTGATAAGTTATCTCAGTATCATTACCTTGATTCTTACAAAAGATACAATTGGAATGCCGATTCACCGGAAAAGTCTTTGCAGAAGGCTCAGTTTAGAAGATTGTCCGGTTACATGGCAGGAAAGGTAGATAATCTGGATCCTACTGCTATTAATGCCATTAATATGGATGCCGAGATAGATAATGGCACTGTTAGAAGATTCTTGACTGCTCAAGTAGGTTCCGGTAAAAATTCTTATGTTACAGAAAGGGTTGAGATTACGAATGACGAGCTTCTTAAGGCGGGTATAGATCCTTCGGTCGAGGAACGTAATTATCCGGTGGATGGTTACAAATCAAGTTTTGGAACCTGTGATTTTGTAGATACTGGAAAGAAAGAAGGCTATTCTTACGATAAGTATCTTATAAGTAATGGCCTTCCTCGATTAGCTTCTAAGGCTGATGTTAAGAATGACCTTTATGATATAGTAAAAATACATGGTTCTTACCTTAAGCCAGAAGAAATGAATGTTGTTAAAACCCTTGTTGATAATTTTATTGACATGTCTGATAACATATCAGTTCAGTTGGAGGGAATGGACGATAGGGGTTCGAGAGAGGTAGCGGTCAATTTCTATGACAAAAGGACTAAAAATTCTAAAAATCCTGCATTGTTGTTCTCGGATTTTGTTCCTTTGGATCCTGGTAATGATGAGTATGCGGATTACTGGAATAGCATTCACCAGAAGTGTCCTCAGTACTTCTTTGTAAAATACGTGAAGGAGGCTGTTCAAGAGCGTCTTGATCAGATGAGAGATCCGTATATGAGAGGAATAAATATCATGCCCAACATGAATGACAAGTTTAGTAAGTTGAACGATTTTTTGCAAAAAATTTATGGCTAACAATAATATAGATAGATATAATCCTGCTGCTAAAACCACTTACGAAGATGTGGCAAGGCAAAGGAGATTAGCCGAAGAAGAGAATTACACTCCGGCTACATTACCAGAGACGACAACGCCTCTGGTTCCTAATTATATGCATGGTGAAGGTGTGTATGCCCAACCTAAATTCCCGGATTACGCATCAAGGATAGCTGCTGCCGAATACGAAGAACCGTATATAGCCAAAGAGATAAGCAACAGCTACTCGGAGGCACTGGCTCGTAACAGCTACAGGGAGGCTACACCTGCCCCGCCGCCTCTTAATCCCTATGGACCGAAGGTAAGTATCCGTGAAAGTCATCAGATGGGTAATGATGGGGTATGGCGTACAAAATATCCCAACTATATTCCGGGTATAAATAATGAGGATTATTATGCCAGGAGACAGAGCGGATGGAGTAAGTTTTGGAATGGTGTAGGCAAATTCGCTTTAAAGTCTGCATTGTACGGCGCACAAGGAGTTGTGTCATTGCCTGACAAACTTATCAATATGGCATCTGAGGGAAGTTACAAAGCTGCGTTAAATACTAACATGGATAAGTTTGTAGGTGATCTTGACCAGCAAATAGATATGCTTCTTCCTCATTATTACAAGAAAGAGGTAGAAGATTATAATTTCGGTCAGAAGCTTTTTAAGGATACTGGTAATTTCTTATGGAATGATGTCCTTGGTAACGGTATGTCTTTTACCGTAGGAGCCATGATATCAGCGTACATGACCGGAGGACTTGGAGTTGGATCATTGGGCAATATAGGTGCTAAATTAGGTGGAAGAATCGGAGCTAAGTTGGCAGCAAGGCAAGCTGCCAATAGGGGCATAGGAAGCCTTAAAAGCGTGTTTAACGACTATGTAAGAAAAGGAGTTGCCACCGGAAGAAATGTAGGGGAGGCGGCTAAGACCATGACGTTGTTGGCTACCAGTGCCGGATTCGAGTCATCGGTTGAAGCAAATTCTTTTATGAAGCAATCCGAGTCTGATTTCAAGGATTATTATCGTAAGATTTATGGTCGTGATCCCAATGCAGAGGAAATGGCTGTTTTTCGTAATTCTAATGCTGATGTAGGTAGTGCTATATTTGCCGCCAATATGGGTATAGTAGGATTATCCAACTGGCTTCTTTTTGGTAAGTATATAGGGTTAGGAGGCAAGGCTATACCTGGGTTGGAAAAGAAGCTCAACAAGCATTTATTTGGATTAGGGACGGAAGTTGCGAAGCCGGGAGAGATGGCTATTAAAATAACCAATCCCAATATAGGACAGAAGATAGCAGGCAATGTTTTCAATATCATGAAAAGACCGGTATCTGAAGGCTTATGGGAAGAAGGATCTCAAGGTGCTGTTCAGAATACGGCTGAGGAATATGTTAAGTCAAGATATGATAATGTCGCCATGAATGGAGCCGTTGATGTTCTTGATGCTATTTCTGAAGGATTTAAAAAACAATATACGTCTAAAGAAGGATGGACTGAAATAGGAATCGGTGCTATTATCGGTTCTTTGTTCGGTATGAGGGAAGGCTTCTTTGGAGTGAAAGAGTATAGTAACAATCAGATATTGCTGGAAAGGCAAGTAAATGAATATAACAAAGCATCTTCTAATCTTAATACGGCGGCTTTGAATACGTTGAAAAAGTCAATGAGTTTAGGGCCTCAAGTTCGTTCCGATGCCCAGTCTATGACTGGTAAGGAGCTTGATGATGCTATGTTTGAAAAGATGTCTATTGACAACCAAATGGGAACCTTAGAGGATTCGGCTGAAAATTTCCGGCAGATGATTGATATGATGCCTATTTCAGAAATAGCCGAAGCTAATGGAATGTCTTTGGAAGAGGCAAAGAAATACAAGGATTCTATTATTGATAATTATAATAATCGTCTTTCGGATTTCAGATCTGCCCAGAGTTTTGCCGAAGATCTTATAGGTGATGATTCTAAGATTGAGTTTAGAAAATACGTGGCTCGTAATGCTTTTCTTGGTCTTCAATCGGAATCAAGAATGAAAGACATAGCTTCTGTCATAGAAACGCTTTCGGGTCAGCCTCGCGTGGCATATGCACTAAGTACGTTCTCCCGGCTGTCGGACAGGGCAAGGGAGCGGGCGATGGCTATCCGTGGCATACGGTCAAGGATAGAAGAACTTGAATCCGAAATAGAAGATCTTGCTACTCGTCCTCGTAACGTAGATGGAAAAGATCCACAAGCTGAATCTATACAACGAAAAACCAAAGAATTGGAAGATCTTAGAACCAATTACAATAATTCGTTGTCTGAGTTATCAACGTTAATAGGAAAAGAGTTTTCGATAGAAGAGTTGGTAAGTAGAACCGAATCTGTTTTATCATCACCTCTTTCTCCTATAAGTTCACAAGATGTAATAGAGGCCTATGATACGCTTGTAGCTTTTGATGATTATTTCAATGTAAAATCAAGACAGGAAAAGAAGTTTACGGCCAAAGATAAAGCCATGAGATCCTTGGTAAATGAATACCGCAGGAGTTTGATGGATTATAGGAATATGAATAACTTCTTATCTAAGATGCTTGATAAAAGATTCTTAGCTGAGGAAAACAGGGGGTTTTCAAAAGCGCTGTCTTCTCTATGGTCTACTCCTTATAAGGGGGATGACAAGGTTCCTGATTTTGCAGAGCCTAATAAAGTTGGTGAATATGACACTGATGAGGTAGTAGATCAAGCTGTGTCAGAAGGTAAGATTTCGGAAGACGAAGCTTGGACTATCAAGGCTTTTATGCATGCTCTTGATAGAGTAAGGGAAGATAGGATGAAGGAGGCAGAAGATGATATAAAAGAGTCACCGCTTACGGAGTCTGTATCGGATGAAGATTATGAGGCTGCTATGGATAATCCTATTATGGTTCCGGTAGTAAGGCAGTCTATAATTGATAAACTATATACAGGTAATGCCGATCTTCTTACTGCGAGAGAAAAAGATGTGTATGATAAATACAAACAAGATTTTGATGATTATGTATCGTCTTTAGGTGATAGTCCTGTTAATCTCATTAAATCATTATCTGAAAAGGCTGACAGGCTTACAAGTCCGAGATCAGTATATGAGGAAAATAAAGCTATTATTGATATGGCTAAGTCTAATTTGGAGCCAGATCAAAGGAAGGAACTTGATGATGCTATTTCTTCGTATGTTGATATAATGAACAGACGGGATAAAGGGGAGAAGGTTGACGAAGATAAGCTTGCCGATTCTGTATTTACCATAGAAGATCTTGGCCAGGTTGGAAACATCACAGATCTCCTTCCTTATATCGAACAAAACAGGATTATTGATAAAGGTCGTATTTCCGAATCTACGTTAAGTAATTTTGGGGAGGATGATGCTAATATAGATTCTCTTGTAAATGAATTAGACGAATCTGATAATACGCCGGGAGCCAATATAGATAGCGCCCAGAATCCAGAGACGTTGATGGTTAGAAGAATCTCTAATGATGGCAATGAAAGGTATGAAATTGCGGGTCTTAGAGCCGATAAATTTATATCTTCCATAAAATCATTGGTTCCTATTCAAATAAGCTCTGAAACGAACGCTAATGGCACTAAAAGGTATTCTCTTAACATAGGTGGAGAAACGGCTACTATAATTGAACTTCCTTATCATGCGAGATGGTCTATAGATAAAGAATCGGCTCGTATTCTTAACCGTTACACAGATGTGTCTATTCAGGACGTGGGTAATTCCTATTCTTTGGTTTATAAGCGTCTTGATTCAGATGAGTTGGTTCCGTACAGAACAGGTGTCGGATTCGGAGAGAATGAAGTAGATAAAATAGATCAGGAAGCATTATCTTCTTTGAAAAAAGGAGATAAGGTTAATCTCGAAATAGATGTAAATGATACTTATAATCAGTCTCTTTTTGCCGAATACAATGATGCTGTTCAGTCCGGCGATAGAAATAAAATAGAATCTGCTGAAAATAAGCTGGTATCCAATATGGTTATTAAGGTTATGAGTGGGAATAGATTCGTTTCTGTTGTAAAAGCTGACACAGGAGGCATAGATGGTATAAGTAAAATAAGAAGAACGGCTTTTAACAAGTGGAAGAAGGACGCCGGCCGGTCGGCTACCATCGGCGTCGGCACGCATGTTGTTGCCCAGACCCTTCCCGGAAGACCGGTGTTTAACATGAAGGTGAACGGTCAAGGATATGGCCAGATAGAAAATCTCCCTATTACCGAAAAAGGTGCTGAAAAAGTATCTGATGTTGGATATGTATTAAATGGCAAAGTCGTGCTTAAGAACGGATCTAAATACACAGGCTTCCCATTTGCTTATTCTATATTAAATGACAAGGGGAATAATTACAAAAATGTAAGAGTTCCGGTAGTCGTCATCAAAGGTAAAAACGGTCTTAATTATCTTTTCCCAGTTAGCCTACGTTCTGTAGAATCAGAGGAAGGGCAGAAATGGATGTCTTTTATAGATATGCTGCTTGAATCTGGTGATTCTGAATTGCTACAGATGGGTCAAGATGACATACAAGATCTTAATGCGTATCTAACCAAGTTAGGCCTTGATCCGGCTTCGTATCAAGTATCGTATTTGAATCCTATTTCAGGGCTTAGAAAAGCTCGTGAGGCTATAGAGAAATTATCTACGGTTCCTGATGTTGTTAAGTGGGTAGAAGATGAAAGCAGGAATGTGAAAGACATTGTGACGTCTGAAGTAGAATCTGGAATAGATTTCGAAGGTGAGATGTTTGTCGCTCCTAAGATCAGGATTCAGTTTGGTAAATCATCTTCCAGACCTAAATCGCTTATAGAGGATGATCTTCCTTTCTCTGATGAGGGTAAGACCGTTACTTCTAAGGTAGAAGATGTGGAAGTTTATGAAGAGGAAATGCCAGAGGAAGGGGCTGCCCGGGAGACTCAGACGGCGCCATTAGCTCAGCCGGCTCCTGCGGCACAAGATGCGCAGTCTTTACCTGGCAAGAAGCGTACCTCCAGGAAAAACTTCTCTATTATGTTGAGTGAAATAGAATCTTATACAGAAAAAGAGGGATTGCCGCTTTATGCTAATATTTTTGATTTTATAGCAAGGAAGATTGTAGGAGGTGATTTGAGGTTTCTTCGTGAGAGAGGTAATCCTAAAAGCCTTAAGGAAGAAATGGGATTAGAACCTAAAGGAACAGTAGGTGATAAAATATCCACTCCTTCCAGTAAAGGTGGTAAGACCTTAGAAGAATACGTTTCTTGGCTTCGTTCTCAAACAGATCAGGTGGTGGTTGATTATGTTGGGCCAAGATCTGATGAACAAATTATATCAGAGTTGAAAAACTTTTTGAAATATATTAATTTTGTTCCGAGTAAGGCTTTAAATTATTCTCTTAGAGTCAATGGCATGGATACCATAAAAGAATATGGCACAAAAGAGGAAGTAGAAAAAATGGAATCTGATATCAATAGTTTGGTTTCTAAAGTTTTGCCTACGGTGGATAATAAAACTGTAGAAGATGTTTCTACTGCAATAAAATCAAACAACTTGCCTGCCATATGGAGGCCCGTGGAAAGCCTTGATATGACAAACGAGGAAAAAATAGAGTTTTTGAATAACGTAGCAGATTTCCTTAGCGGCATACCAGAGTATGCCGCTGTTGTGGAGTCTATAGAGTCAGAATCAGATAATATTTTAAATGATGGAAAAGAAGGAAGTGCAGAAGGCGGTGCAGTACGCACTGAGGAAGATGGCGATAAAAAGGGAGATGGAGAAGGCAAAGGACAATCCAGAACAAATGTCGAAGTTGAAGGAAATGTCGAATTACCTGGATCTACAAAAGGAGAAATAGAAAAAGACGAACCTCGTATATCCGAAGAACCGCTTACTCACATATCAAGGGTAACATCTCCTTATTTCCTGTACGGCGGTGATGAAGCATATACATCTGTTCCGGCTAAGGTAGAACCTATACCAGAGAAGATAATGGGTCGTAATGGCATTAAATTTGGTATGAGTGTAGTCGAGTTAACCAAATTAGGGTACAAAAAAGCTGGTGGAAACTGGATATATAAATTCTATATGAACTCAGGTGTGTATGATTTGTATAATATCAGTACCGGTGAAGCGTTTAGGGCAAAACCGGATCTTGGAGTTAAGATAAGTTCCAGTGCATTCATCCGCTCTTTATCTCAATCTGGTAGGAAAATACAAAATATGATGAGTAACATGAGTCAGGAAGAGATAGATAGGAATAAGAATCTTGTAGAAGGTTCTGATAATTCGGATTCGATAAATGAGTTAAATAAAGAGTGTTGAGTATGAGAAGGAGATTTTTTAATGCTGCGGATAATTTTGTGGGAGGATGTTATAATAAGTTATCTAATGAAGATATAAAAAGGCTTGGAGGAAAAAGGCCTTATGTATGTCAGTTTAATAAAATTCATATACATATAGGGCCTGTATTAAAAGATCATGATTCCGATGTTAGTTACATAATGTTTAATAGTGATTGGAATTATGGTGGTTATGAATCTATGGTTTATAATCATAGCAATAATGGTATTTTTATATTAGGTGAAAACAAAATTGGTAACATAGAAGACCATATACAAGATCTAACATATTGGTACGAATATGATCCAAGCATTAATAAAAATTATTGTTATTTTTATTATGAGGCTAATAACAGCGGAAATGCTATCAAGTTGAATGGTGAGTTTAGTAGTACCAGTACTGTTTTCAACATTCCCAGCTTGGAAGTCACCACTCTTCGTGATGGCAGTTTGAGTTTTCCGGAGATTTATATAGAAGGAGTTTGGGATCCGTCATTGTATAAATCAGTTTTATAATTAACTTTGCAAAAAAGTTAATTATAATGGGTGTCAAATGTCAGATAGAAAAGAAGGAAAATAAAATAGAACGGGTTGAGGCTCCTAACGGTGAGCCTTCCGTTCTTTACGAAAGTGCCTTAAAATTATTAGGAAACAGCGAGCGAGCTCTTCAAGTATGGGCTAAGGCTTACACCTCTGATTTTTTGTCGTATTATGGTCATTGGAATAACCCGGCTCCAGGGGAGATGTTTAATACCGATCCTAATGGCGAACCTCTTTTAGAAGATGTGCTGTCGTATATGAAGCGTCAGGCTTATTTTTCCGATCCCTTAACGGCTCAGGATGTTAAGGATGTAAGAGATGTTATGATATCCAATTCCATATATAGCATACGATCTCTTATTAATAGAGTTAGAAGCTCTTTTTATGTGGATGGCAATCTTATCCTAAATGAAGAAAATCTAAGAAGATCCGGCTTGTATAATGAGACGGAAATAAGTAGGATATTAGATAATCCTTCTGTACTCAATGAGGTTAGCTCTTTTATGAGGCTATTATTAGACTATTCTAATAACGAACACGATCTTGGGAAAGAGTTTTACTTCACAACCGTAGAAAAACCATACGGTCCTGTTGTGTATAAAAAAGGCGTCTTCAATAAATTAGGAAAGAGAGCATCATACAATCCGGCTGAAGTTTACGAGGCTATAAAAAATACAGTAGGAGGTATTAGTGTTGCTTCAGAGTTTGATGCTGCTTTCGAATCTTTATCTGATTCATATCCGGAGTTAGTTGAAAGATATCAGTCGGATAAGAGTTTTGCCTTGTCGCTGTTCAACGAATTTTCGAATATGAACATCGTTCCGGTTGTGGCTTTAGAAGATAATAATATCGTAGAAGGGAAGAGGCGGTCATTATCAAAGTTGCAAGATTATGCTTATTACAGCCCTCTTAATGCTGAGTCATTACGAGCTCGTATATCAGCCTTTCTGAATAGGGTTAATGCTGATACAGAAGAAGATCTTAGAAGCATGATATGGGACGTAGAAGAGGCTTGTGTGGGTCTTGGTATAGATATCGTAGGTGTGTCTAAAGCATACGACGGAACAGAAGAATCGCTGAATAAAATTGATAGCTTGATGTTGGATCTTGATATTTATGTGGCAAGGCGAAACGATGACACTTATGCTCCTACCTTAGCTTCTGCTATTGATGACGTTCTTGGAGATAGCAGGGATCGCCGTGTTATGTTTCTGCCAGAGTATATGGATAATATGAATATCGTTTATATGGAATCTGACATAGATCCGGTATCGGCATTTGAAAATCATTCTCTGCTTTATCTTGGTGGAAACCTATATCATAAGGTAGAAAGAGATAATTTAAGTGATTTGTACGATATGGCTGCCGAGCTTGCCAAGCAGAGTCTAACTTATTTCCCACCTGGTATCTATCCTGAATATTGTTTTAAGGATGGTGTTTTAGATAAGCGCCGCGTGGAAAACGTAGATAGTAAGGTCCTTGCTGATTCTATTAAAAAATACGTCCTGTCTTATACCGATTCTCAGAATACGGAAGAGATGAATGCTACCAGATTGGCATTCGGTCATCTTGTTGTTCCAGGAAGCTCGTATGTTAATGAAGAACGGGAGTTTAGCCGATACATAAACAGAAAGCAGGACAAAGAGAATCCTTTACTCTTATTCGATTTATACCAATCTTATCTTGAAAATAAGCTTCATAATACGGAAGTGTATGAAGGGGCATACAAGTATCTTGACTTTAAACCAGATCATTTACTGGGTCTTACCGTTTCAGATCCGGATACGTTAAAACAAATTGAACTATCTTTGGCAGGTAATGATCGTGAGCAGCTATTTGAGTATAGCATGAGCAGTACCGATCCTTCTTTTACAGATCTGTTCTATTTGGATTATTATGATATGTTATATGCCGGTTCTGATTTCTATCACGATCTTTTTACAAAACATCCTAATCTCTTAAATGAGGTTCGGGATCATAACATAACTAATCAGGATGATAATGTTATCGTAGAAGGTTTGTATGATAATTTTATCAGAATAGGGAACACAGTGTTCACTAAAGTCGGCGAAAGTAGTTCCGGCTCTATCTACCAAAATCTAACAGGAACCGAATCGGAGGTGAAATACGATTCTACCCAAAAGGTAAAGGCAGTAGAAACCGATTATGCTCCATACCAAAACAGATCTGGCTTGACACAAGACATGACCGTAAGCAAGTCTGAATTAGGTGATCTTAATAAATTAGAATGCAAATAATTTTTGTATATATATGATATAGTTTTTTCATAATTACAATTTGGGAAGTGAGGCTTGTGAAAGTCTCACTTTTCTTATATATGTGCATATATCAATAACATATAAGAAAAGTTAGATTTTCATTGTTTATGGATTATTTTTATTAAGTTTGCGATATTAGTTTCAGGAAGGGATTATAGAAAGTAGGGAAAAAGTAAGAACAGAACGTAACTAATAACGGTAGGAAATGAGAATCAGTACCATCAAGCGTAATAACAGCATTCATCTTATGTATAAAAACATTATGAATGATTTAGGTCAAGAACTGTAGTTTCAAAATCCTATATTTATAATCTGATACAAAATCAAACCGGATTAAGTATCAGAACTATATCCCATGTACTTAACCACACCAAAGAACAGGATACGGATTCTTTGTGAAAAGCATGTATTTTCATACATTTGTTCGTTCTTTAGTTTTTAGATTTAAGTTTTTCATGGTATTAGTTTAGATTAGTGTAGATCAGGGCTCGCAGTGATGCGGGCCCTGGTTTGTTTTAAAAAGTATTAAAATATTTGCTATTTAAGATCCTGTTCCTATCTTTGTTCCAGAAACAATGAACAACGAGATCCCACCTCTGGTTGTTTGATGTTGAAAGATATTTTTGGCTCATTAGGGTTTGTCATAGTGGGATCTGACATTCTCTTTTGGGCCTATTTTTTTTATTATGGATAATACTTTTATTCCTTTTGTGTTAATAAATGACAGAAAGATGATTGACGCAAAATACGTTCATAAACTGTTAGAATGTAAGTATGATTTTAAACATTGGATAAAGGATGTAATATCATCTTTTGATTTTAAGGATGGGATAGATTATATATCATACAGATATGATAATAATGGAAATCAAATAATAGATAATGATAGTCATGTATTTAGGCATGACTATTATTTATTCCCCAAATCGATTCTATGTATTATCTGTATGAAGTGTGATAGGTCTTTATTTAAAGATTTTATTCACGATGTACTTGATTTATGTAATATTAAAAATGAAGATTGTGTATTAGATATAACACATAGATTTATTGGTAGATATAATAAAAAATATATAAAATATTTTACATATATAATAAGAAATAATAATAATGGTTTCTATAAAATAGGTAAAAGTTCTGATGTAAAAAGAAGGCTATCTGGATTGTCTGTTGTAGAAGATAACTTAACATTAATAGCTTATGTGGATAAAGACATAGAAAGCGAGCTTCATGCAAGATTCGATATCAAAGGAATATACAGAGAATGGTTCAACTTATCAGATTGTGACTTGAATGATATAATTGATGAATATAAATTCAAGTTGTGTAACATGGCTTGAATTTCATTACAACAAAAAGCGATTAAGAGATGAGTTTATAGTAATATTTACTCATCTCTTCTTGTTTTTGTGAAAATAC
>OIEG01000427.1_pt1 | contig 18611 bp, 15 predicted proteins | sample 1581751 | NCBI WGS metagenome assembly OIEG01 (sample SAMN01760950, study PRJEB22395) | human gut metagenome | reverse complement strand
GAAACGATAAATTTCCTAATGAAATATAAACTGCAAATTTACACAATAAAGTATAGTTATAATTATTATTTATTCCTGAAAGCGTATTTTCTTTAAAATCAATAACGATAATATCATGTTTTAAGTAATTTTGTTCAAAAATATTCTTTATTAAAGTTGATTTTCCTATTCCCGTTTTTCCATAAATTGTGATTATTTGTTGAGAATTAATTTTTTCATGTAATAAAATCATATTATTTATATCTTGACTAAAAGATAGTTGTTCAGGATATGATAATTGAATTAACTTTTCATCACTAATAGCAATACGTTTTGAATTAACATTATATTGCTCATTATCTATATTAAATGTATATGTTATCGATCCTTTAAAAGGTTTATTTGCTAAAATTAAAAAGCTTAATTTATTAATACCAGGTAGTATAGAAAATTGATTAGGATCTGTATAATTATCATTGTCCTCTAAAAAACAAAAAGAACTATTTCCTTTTACAATCTTTCCAGATGTTTTATACGTGCTATAAATAAATATATGCAAAACATATTTGTTACCAACTCGAAAATATGTTGTAGGACTAAATGAAATAGCTTTGTTATAAATTTGATCAAAAGATATATACTCTATGTTAATTATCTTTTTTTCTTTTATTTTCTTATTAATAGGTTCATCAAATATTTCTTGATATATTTCAGGATTTGAAATCAACCAATTTTCTAATTGATTTTTTAAAATATAAGTAACTTCAATATTTTTAATGTGTGTACCTAAATAACTACGCTTCAGTAAAGATACTGGTATACTGCCATTAGAAATGAAAATAATAAGTTCTACATTACCATCAATTAATCCTGATAATATAGTAGGATCAATGTCTTTTTTTCTAAGTGAATTAGATTTTTGCTTGTATTTTGCTTCTGCCCAGCGATCTAAATAAGTAGGTATTTCTCCATCTTCATATTCTTTTAAATGAATATCTCTATTATTGTCACGGGTTCTTTGAGTAAGAACCCATTCATATTCAGTATAATTTCTTTGGACATAGTGAAGCGCTAATTTTTCAAATCTTTTTGTTGCTTCATCCATACCAAATTTATCTACTAATATTCCCCAATTAATTTTCATTTTTTCTTCCTCAACTATATATAATATCCAATTATCTATGCTTAATATTATCATTTTTATGTATTAATAACAAATTTTCTTTTGTATTGCACGTTCAATTGCATAGACTATTTAATTAAATGTTATATTTAAATCATTTTTTAAATAATTATATACAAATTTAGAAAAGTAATTAAACTCATAAGGATTTAAACAAATCGCATACGCCATATTCATATGAACAATATTATTTAATTCATTTTTTATCTCTTTTCCTAATTTATTTTTAGAACAATTTTCTCTTGCAAATATAAGTTTTTCAAAATTAGTCATAGAATCAATGTTAATTCCTAATTTATATTCATTATCTAAAACATCATAATCAATTTTTAAATCATCTTTTATAGCAGATAATATATCATTTTCTGTTTTATTTACCTTTTCTAAGCTTTCAATTATTTCACTTTTTTCTTTTCTATGTAATATTTGTGATAAATAGCCATATACTTCCTTATGATATCGACTTGCTTTATTAATTTCATAATATAGACGTAAATTTATAGCAACTAAATAGTTAATTTCATGCGGTAATTCTTTTAATCTTTCCTTGATAAAGTTTGTCATAGAATCAAAATTATCCTTTTTTATAGGCTTAATTATTGTTTCATTGTAAGTTTCAATATAATCAATTTTACCTGTTTGATTATAATATAATTTTTCCAATGTACCTAATCTGTCATATCTTTTTTCTTTTGACTTTTCAAAATGATAAATTGCATATTTAGCAAAAATATGATCATGTGAAAGAACCAACATCGTTGTATTTTCTCCTTTACACTTATATAACATATCAAAAATAACTTTTCTCCTATATTCATCATAAGAACTTGCTGGATCATCTATAATCAAAAAATCATCTTCTTTATGACTTATTAAAAAAATAATTAATCCAATTAGATTTCTTTCACCATAAGATAAATTATTCACTCTATCTTTTTGCATATCAGTATTTTTACTATTTTTTGCCCTAATAATAAATTCTGCATTTTTTTGATCATCATTAATATTTGTTTCAAAAAACTCATAAGGTATTCCTAATATATTTAAATAATCATTAATTCTTTCTCTATTTTTCTTTAATAACTTATCTGTTTCAGATTTTATTTTCCCTAGTTTTTTTCTAATATTAGAATACTTATTATTAAAATTATCCATTTCTTTTGCTATTTCAGGATAAAGTATTCGCATTTCTTTCGTGACTGTTATTTTTTCTAACTTATCTAAAAATATATTTGTTTTCGAAGCAACATTTATATATTGTGTTAAGATTTCAAACTGTGGTAATAAATCATAATACATTCTTATTTGTTTATTAAATTTATCGACTTCTTTTTTCTTCATCCAGTTTGGCTCTTTAATATTCAATAAATTAAAGATTGCATTTTGAGCATTTATTTTTTCAAATGATTTTGCATCAATAATTGTAATTTTATCAATTATTGACTTTCTATAATCTGATAACTTTTTATTACAAAATGGGCACTTTCCATTTTTATATGAATCTGTATTTTTACCATCACTAAACCATTTAACTTGTTTATTTGAATAATTTTTACTTTTTAAATAATTCAATTTGTTTTCATCTAGATTCTTTGTAATCTTCTTTATTATACAACCATTTCTATAATCATTAGATCGTGTATAACTTATTTTCAAATCATTTATCAATGTATCTATTTTTCCTTTTATGTTAAATATATTTTCTCTTTGCATTAGTAATGACTCTATATATTTATTATATTCCTCTTTTAAAGCATTTAATTCGCCATTATTTCCTATCATTATATGATAAATATCCGTCCCATCTTGTTTTTCAATTAAAACCCTTTTCATATAATCAAGATCAAACATTTCATATTCATTAAAAGTAATACTCCCTTGATTTACCTCAACAAAAGGAATATTTTCTGTGTTATACGGTATATTATCTTCTGAACTTTTTTTAGTAAGTGCCTTTGCAATACTACTTTTACCACATCCACTTATTCCAAATAAAAAATTAATTTTAGAATCTTCTATTTCATAATCAAGATTTCTTATATTATTATAATTAGATATAGTTATTTGCATTTTATCCCCTTCTCTCATCTAATATTTTTTATCATATCCATTACATTTTTGTACAAAAAAAACCAGATATTATTTATTATACACCTTGAATTATCTATTTTCAGTTTTCGTGCACGAGCGGTCACTTTTCGTGCATGAACGGCATAGATTTATTTTTAGTTACACCTTTTTTAATATTCTATTGTTATACAAAACCCAATTTCTATGAATAATAATATTATCGATTTTCTTATGAAAACAATGCTTTACAGTACAACTTGTGAATAGCTTTTCTGAATAGTTTTAGGTTGTATGATAGAGAGCCCAAATAACCACATGAACTGTTGATGAGTTATTTCTCGTATTTCAGATTTATCTCTGGATCATTTAAATTTACCATTTTCGAATCTTTTATAAAGTCCATCATCTTTCCAAATACCATGACTCCTACTGCAAAATAGGACAAGTTTGAAATTCTATGGAAAAACAACTGAAAAAATCTAGCTATTTTCGCATATTTGTATAGCCAATAGCTATATAGATATGTTCAGTTTTTGAAATATCACCAATCATAGAAGGAATTTCAAAAGAAGCTCAATACTTTGATAGAGTGTATCTGAAGCAAATTCAATTTTAATGCTGACATTGATAATGATAATTTTTTCATTATTATGTGCTGGATTTTCAACTGAGACAAAAGACACTTCATTCTTATAATTGCTTTCATTTATCTGATCACATAAAACACTTCTGATTTTTTGTTAATACCTAAAATAAGTCGCTGATTTTATATTGTTTTTTTACAGAAATCTTTGACAAATAAACCACTTTCCTTACATTCTTAATTTATATTTTTCTTTTTCGATAAGTTACTGTATCGTCATATAGTCTCTCTTCCTTTACGTATAGTTTTTAGAAAATATAAAAAAGGCACAACACTCATGTGCTACGCCATTCTATATTCTTTAGAATACTGATTTTTAAATTATAAATTCTTATCTTTCGGTGGACAAGGATCATTACCATAGCTATTACATTTTTTGAATTTGCCATGTCTATCTTGAACACGAAGTTCAGATTGTTGATTTTTAGCAATTCCTGTAGCAACTTTTATTGCTTCAGCTTGTGTTGAAAAAATAGCAGTAACTCTTTGATTATTAGCACCTCTTACAGCCCATTGATCACCATTTCTTACAACAAATTGATCTTTTCCCATATAATTCACCTCCGTTTTTTATATTTTTTTGAAAGTGAACCGTTCAAAACACTTTGATAATATTTTTCCTATTTTAAGGGTATTCTAAATGCTTTTGCATGAACAGGATAAATCTTTTTCCCATTTTTAACAATATATCTTCTAAAAATATATCTTTTCTTCATATAATATCCTCCTTCTTTTTCAAAAATTCTATTTAATTTTGTTAAAACAATTAATTGAACTGTGTGAAAGAGTTTGATATACTAAACGTGGTTAGGGTTTAGTGAACGGTTTTTTCTTTCACTATTCAATAGAGTGAAACAATATTATTAAATATTGTTTCATTTTTTTATGAAAACAGCATAAACTGTATTCAACTTTTAGTCATGTTCATTTGCAACAGCATGTATTGCATTAACAATCTTTTCAATGTTTTCAATAAATTCAACTACCTGTTCTTTAGAAATTTGATAATGAACAGCGTCTTCATGACCTCGATTAGATTGATGTGCTATAATATTCCTTCTCTTGTATAAGTTTCTTACAACCTTTCTCATTTGAGTAATAGTTGTTTCTGAAGAGTTATTCTTACAAAAAGCTCTATCAGCAATTTCTTGTATATCTAACCCCAAAAGATCCATTTGCCCACTCAATGTTTTGAATGAAACCATAGTATCCTTTGCATAGTATTGACTTATATACTCAAGAAACCAATTTTCATCAACTTCATTATTGATAATTTTTTCAACAAGCTCTAATCTTAAAATAATTCTTTTGTATTTTTCAGTTGGTGCCCATGATTTTTCAAATATTTTATTTACACCAAATTTTGTCAATTCATGTAAATAAAAATCAAAAGCGCTTTCCAATAAAATAACCTGTGATCTTAAAATTAATTCAGAAGAAGCATCATTTTGATTTTCATCTAACTGCTGATATACATTAGATAAAGATCGAATAGCAATCAAATCTTCATCAAAATGATTTTTGATTTCATCTAATTCAAATTTAATGGTTTGAGGAACCTGTCTATCGCGAGTTTCCTCAAGTCTGGGTGATAACTCTAGAAATCTTTCATTCATTTAAAACACCATCCTACTAATCATCATTAAATAGTGAATAGATATTTTGGCTCTTCATTGGCATTGCTCGGTATTTTCCTAACATATAACCATTTCTAAGGTTTTCTGTTTTTCTAACATTTTTAATTTCTGCCAATGAATATAAATCAGTTGCTCTATTTGAATCCAATTCAGTAAACCATATTTGATCTCTTCTAAATAATTTCGAATCCAATAAACTTGTATCATGTGTAGTAAAAAGAATTTGAGCAAATTTGTCCATACGTGCTTTTTTAAATAATGATACTATTTCCCAAACAATTGATTCATGAAGACTTGTTTCAATTTCATCACAAATAAGAATTTTTCCATTATTAATGATATCAATTATTGGACAAATAACTTCAAATAGTTTTTGTACACCTGTTGATTCTTCTGTCATTAGATCTGTTGTAAAATTATCATAAATTACTTCAACATTTAAACGATTTGCTTCCCCAACAAATATAGATTTTAAAACTTCCGGCATATCTTGTGGTAGATCTGTTACCTTAACATTTGTTTTTTCAAATTTAGAATTAATATCTTTAATTCCTGTCCCAAGTGAATTTAAAATATTTAGAAATATTTTCTTGTTTCCTTCGTTTTCCTGAATTGATTTCATTGAATATTCAATCCAATTATTCATTTCAGAATTATATATAACGATATCTTCTTTAAAAAACAAGAAAGCTTGTTCTATTTCTGGGATATTCGTATAGTTGGCTGCACAAGATAAAAATAACCTATTTTCTTTTAAAACATCTAAACTTAGTTCAAAAGATGCTTTATATTTATCACCTGGTTTAACATCATTGTTTTTTCTTTCAAAAATCTTAACTTGCCTACCTTTAGGAAAATAATATAAATATTCTTCATCAACTAACTTATTTTTAATTGAAAATCCATAAGCATATCTAATATCATTTTTCACAAACTGAATATTAAAAGTAGTAGGGATATCCTCTGTATTCAACTTGTGTCCAAATTGTGGAATCAAATCTCCAGGTTGATTATTAATACTGTTTATAATCAACCCTTTCATAAAACCAATAGAATTTAAAAAATTGCTTTTTCCAGAACCATTAGGTCCATAAACAACCGCGGATCTCAAAACCTTATGATTAAGGAATGTTTTAAGTTCATCCTCATAAGTATCATCTTTGCTCGCTAAAAAAGAAAAAGTTATTTTTTCTTTTATTGATTTAAAATTTGAGCATGAAAATTGTAGTAACATAGCATACATCTCCCAATCTGACATTATAATACCTCCATATAATTGTTTTGTCAATTGAATTTGCATTTTTTTAGCAAATACATACTTTTATTATATGGATTTTAACTACTTTATATGCATCGCATAGGGATTTTTCTTACATTCTTCATAAAACTTGATTGCTCCACTCTAGTTAACTACTTATTCCGATAATTTATCACCTTCTTTTTTATAACTGTTTATTACATTTATAAAAGAGAAAATATTTTTTAAATATATTTCTTAATACTCACTTTCAATGCTATTTCTAGTAAACATATATCCATTTTGCGTTATGTTAAACGTATTTGTAATCTGTGCTTCAGATTTTTCTTTATATAACACAATTTTGATTGAATATTGTTGCCCGTCTAACTGTAATTTTCTTAAATCAAATTTATATCTCCAAGATACATCTTCTTTAGAAAGATTTACTATGCTTTCTATTTTTCTACCATTATCTAATTTAGAAACATGTATCACATTATTTTGTGCATATAGTAATTCATCTTTATTTAATTTTTTCTCATATATATTGTTATTTTTTGAATCAACAATAGTTATGGTAGTTTTTTCAAATGCACCTATATTTTGTATATTAACAATACCATTGTTATTATAATTTATATCAGCTTTATAAGATATATTTGAAATAATTAATGATCCAATACCAAGACCAAAGACACTTGTAAGAGTAATAGCCCAAAGCAATCGATTTACTATAAAAGATATCTGATTTTTTTTAGCGTTTTTATCACTTTTCTTATACCACGATTTTAAAGTAATATATGAAATAATAACAAAACAAAATAAAATAATTATAAATGATTTCCACTCTTCACCAATTGCTAAAATTATAAGTCCCAAAATTAAACATATTATAAAAGATATTTGTAAAAAAAATTTGAAATCTTTTGTTAATAAGGAAAATTTTTGGTCTGAAATTTTATCAAATAGTTTATATTCTTCATCCAATATATCATTTCTTTTTAAATCACTTATAATAAAATTGATAATATCCCATACAAGTAAAAAGTATACGGATACTATAAACAGTCCAGCTCCTCTTATCAAAATGCTCAAAAAACCTAATTCAATTGGCCAATTATTTATTGAATTATAAGCAATTTTCAGCATAAATTTAAAAAGTGCTATCACAGATGCTAAAACAGATAATAAAATAGTAGTCCTACTATTTCTTCTCACCACTATTTTCGATTCAATACCATTTAATTTTCTCATATTCGTCCTCCTTTAAAAATAATTTGAAATAGTCTATCAGTTTTCATAAAAATGATAGTTTTTTTACAATATTAATTTTATCACTATAAATTGAATATTATATAAGTAATTTATTATAAACTGCACCTACATTTTTTATATATAAATAAAGGTTTTTTATTGATTAATTATACTTTTTACACTAAAATATAACTACATTTTATAGTTAGGAGAAAAATTATGGAAAATAACATTGTATCTGTTTATATAAAGAAAAAAACATATGACTTATTACAGAAAGAAATAAGAATTTTTCACTTGAAAAATAACTATTCTAGTTTAATAAAAACAATAGTTACAAATTTTTATCCATCTTATGAAGAAGAAAATTCCAATTTAAAGAATGAAATAACAAAAAATGTACCTCAATTAAATTCCAATGATTTAGATACTATTCTTTATACTTTTCAGAAATTTAATACAAATACAACCAACCATACTACGTTAAATAAAGATCATAAAAAAGAAAATAAAAAAATATCCATTAGGATAAATAAAAATGAATTTGAATTTGACTCAATCCTTTTTAATTCCAAAATGGACATAAGTACATTTATCAACATGCTAATTGTTAGCTATTTGAGTAAACCTCAACAAATAAGAGAAAAAATTCTTTTTAAAAATACAATCAAATCTATAGAAAAAATAATTTCAAATAATAAAAGTGTTGAAATCAAATATAAGACATCAGCATCTAATGAAACTAAAAGAGCTATAATTACACCTTACAAGATATGTATATCCACTGAAGAATTATTTAACTACCTTCTTTATCAAGAAAATAAAGAACATAAATTACTTGCAAGATCAATTCATTTATACAATATAATTGATACGAGCGCTCCAATTCAGCAAATAGAAATAAGTAAAGAAGTACTAAATAATTTTAATAAAATGAAATTAAATGGTATTCAGTTTTCAATAAATGAAAATATAATATATAAAGTATTTCTAACAAAAGAAGGGAAAAATATATTTAATTATAGTTATTTAGAAAGACCATATAAACTACCTGAATCAAATGAAAAAGAAGGTATTTATTATTTCAACTGTTCAGAGCTTCAACTATTTAGATACTTTGCTCCTTTTTTCGATAACGCAATTATATTAGAACCTTTTAGTACTAGAAAAAAATTCACAGATGTACTTTTTGAAACAACAAAAAATTATAATGAACAAGAAAATTAATTGCATATATAAAACAAAATCGTTGATTATCTTTCAATAGTTGACGATTTATTTTATATATCTTTTAAAAGCTTGAATAAATGTGATTGCTATATCTATCAATTGATTCATGAGTTCATCATAATTGGAATGATCATTAAAATCAGGCATACGATATATGATTCTTAATGCCGTTTTATCATCTAATCGTTTCCAATCTAATTAAAGATGAAGTTTTAGTTTTCCTTCTACTTCATTTTTTAAAGAAAACAGTTCATCAAATAAGCCCTTATCATTAGGAATATATAATTCAAAACTTGTATATTTATCTTTATTAATTATTCCTAATGACACTTGTGCTTTACTCGTACCAAGAGCAATATTATACCAATGTGCCATTGTAAGTTTTCTTATATTAAATGGTTTTCCTCTATCCATAAGTATTTCATTAAATCTTGTCCAAAAATTTAATCTTTCTGCTTGTGACTTATTGATTTCTCCTGTTCCAGAAGAACCCTTTGCATTCTTTATAAAATCATTTGGTTTTTCTATTACCTCAAATTTAGGTACTGGTAATGAATTACCTATTTTATAAGCCTGTATCTCTATTAAAAAGAAATTAATTGTTGAAGGCGTATTATTGTTCAACCATTCAATAGCACTTTTATGTTCATCACGTGCATTTCTTACAATCCAAACAATAATGCTAGCATTTAACCCTGAAGCATATGTAATAAGTTTCCCTAAATGTTCATGATTAGACTGTTCAAGTTGATTTTCAATAATGATCTTATCTCCAGTTACTTCATCAATACCCATCAAATCACATCTAAAAGAACCTACATAAACTTCTTTTTCAACTTCACCTAAAGTAATACCTAATGTATTATTCAATTGTTCTAAGTTTTCTTTTTTTGCTAACCAATTTGAAAAATCATATTGTTCATGATCCCATAATGTATGTATATCTACTTCTTGTAAAAAGCCCATTTGTGCAGTAGCCATGCGGTTTCCTCCTAACAAATCTGTCACAAATAATGTAAAGCTACATTATTTAATAATTGTACATCTAAAATTATAGTTTAAATATTATAATGTTATTTATTAATTTTTAAATTTTTTACCCCTTTATAAGATATTAACCCTTGATCCATATTGATGAACTTATATTGATTCGTATTAAAAATATATTCATTATTATTTTTTTCAAATGAAGTTACTAAGTATTTTCCATTATACTCAGATAAAATTACATATTCTTTATCATCAACCATTATAAACTCATATTTTGTCTTTTGTTCAATTGTAGATGTCGATTGAGAAATAGTACCCATTATTGTAATATATAAACCTGTTCCAAAAGAAAGAAAAAAAATGAAACACACAAATTTTTTACTTTTCATCTTTTTTCCACAACCATCTATATCATCGAAAAATCTAACTATAGCAAGACAAAATAATAGTAATAACAGGTTTACTAGACTTTTATAACTAGTTATAAAAGTGCCAATTTCTTTGAGAATAAAATTATTATTGCAAATTATCATATTTAAAAATTCCAATATAACTTTATATAAAAAGATACCACATAAAAAAATGAAAACAATCCTCAAAATGCTATTAAAAAATTTTGATTAACTCAGACAATATTTTTTTATAATCAAAGGAACCAAGCATATTACAATAATAACAAAAATCAAAAATATCCAATATAATTTTTCAGATAAATTTGAATTAAAATAAAGTTTAGGAATCCCATAGAATATTTCGCAGTGCATTTGATAAATAAAAGCATTATAAACTCCTTGAAATAAATTATAACAAAATGTAAGTATTGCAATAATTGATGCTATACATGCTATTTTCTTAATAAATTTTTCAACACTTTCTTTTAAGCTTGTCATTTTATACCTCTTTTCAAAATAAATTCTACTAATAAATATACTCTATTTTTATATTGTTGAAGTAAAAAAATATACTTTAGACACCAATATTAAGGTTTTATATTATTTATTTGAGTAAATTTAAAATACGATTTATTTTTACACGCATACTCTATCTTATTTATAGATCATCCCCTAACTTTTATCATACTTTTTCATGCCACCTAAAATTGTCCTCTAAATTATTTGGTTGCCTTAACGAAGCATTTAAAAAAAAATATATATCAACTTTCTACATATGTCTATTATTTTATGAAATTAATCTTGCTATAATTACCATCATTTGCAAAAAAATTTTTTTTACAATCAATCAATATCTATCATAAAATACTCTTCTGAAACTTCTATACCCTCAACGTCAATATATTTATAATTATGATTCAATTTAATATGATTATTTTCTTTTACTTTATATCCAATAGATATATATTTTCCTGTATTTGTTTCAAACAATAAATATCCATCTGATTTATTAGAAGATTTCTTACCAGCATCTGTCTCAATTTTGGCAAATGTACATTGTACTCTCGCTATTTCCTTGCCTAAAAAATTATCATTAAATTCATTTAATAAAACAAAAAATACTTCACTAAATATCACAAAAACTAATATTACTGTACTAATACTAATTCTATGCTCTCTTAATTTATCTTTTATTTTATTAAAAAGCTTTTTATTATCATAACATTCAAAATCTTCTTTAAAAAAACATATTGCAATCGCAAGCGAAGCAAAAGGCACAATTGTAATTATATAAATTATTACACCTGAACTACCACATAAAAAAAACAATAATCCTATATTAATAATTTCAACTATTATAAATGCTAATATATTGTGTTTTTCGAAAATGCTTTTCTTTTTTATTAATTCATATATTTTAAAAAGAGAATATGTTCCAATATTTAAAAATATATCAATAACAAAAATAAAAAGTTCTAATACATTGTCTGTTAGTTGAATACTTGCTTGTTCAGAAACTGCAAGTATAAACATCAAAAATAAAAAATTAGCAAAACAAGTACATTCAATAACACACAATATTCCGCCATTTTCAACTTCTTTTTTCGGCTTGAATTTAGCCATAAGAATATAATATAAAATTATCTCACCATAAAATAAAATGCATAAAAATACCGCTGACACTTGTGGATTAATAATTATATTGTTAAATCCTAATGCTTTGGTATAGGATTTCTTTAGCCAATAATATACTGATATATTACTTGTAAAAAACGCAATTATTGAATAAACTCCATATGCATTTATTCTTTCCAAAATATTTCTTTTTTCATTCATTTTTTCATTTCCTCCCGCACTATTAAATATAGCAGAAAAAGATATTTATGTTCTATATAACCACTTATATTTATAATTTTACTTAATTATTTTTTAAGAAAATCAACTTAAAATAGAATGTAATTAATAGATTATTTATGACAAAAATTATTAGAAGCAAAATATTGTAAATAAAAAAGGCATACTTGCCATGATTAGCTTACATTTCATCATGCATTGCTTTGCCTTTTAAAATTAACATACATTTTATAAACACAATCAAACATTTTTTTACCAGTATCAGTAGCATCTTAACCAATAATTATTAATAAATAATATAATTTCACCTTTTTAAAAAATTAGATTTACAATCTACATCGTGTGTGTAAAATATATTTGAATCAGATAACAATGCTATAATATATTCTGACAATTCATTATCTCCTTTAGCATCAAACTCATCAGCAACGTTATAAGCTGCTTCTTTAAAAGATTCTTCGTCATTTTCAACATGAGCTCTTATCAAATTTATAATGTTCTTTTTATCCATCTTGATCACCTGTCTTTTTGCAAATAAAATATCACAATAACAGCAATTTTTAAAATAAATAATATAAATGAGAATGATTTAACTAATTTGCAGGAATTTTCTCTATTTTTTTAATTACAACAGAATCTGCTTCTTTTAACTCCTTTTCATATATTTCTGCTAGCATTAAAGCCATTTCCTTTATTTCTTTTATTTCAGAAACATTCGCTCCAATCATATCTATTTCTGGAACATAGTGCATTAATTGATTTCTCAATCCATCATCAGCAAAATATTTTTTTAAATTATCATGTAATTCTTTTCCAAATATACTTTCTGTTTCCTTATCTTGCAACATTGAATTAATGGTACGAATAGTTCCTTGATTTTTTGTTTCAACATTCACTAAAGAAGTAATATCTAATATTTCTACAACTAAACGTTCAATCAATGGAAACATATAAAATAAAACAGCTGGTTTATCTGATTTAAATAAGTTTTCAGAATCTTTATGCAGTATATTCATCAGTTCTTTTGAATGTTCTTTTTGAAAAAAATCATCACATAACATATTTAAGAACCTCCTTTATTTTTTCTTTTTCCTTATTAGAAATTATATTTTCTTCCTTGAGAAACAAAAAATTCGTTTTATCATCACAATTATATCTTAAATTTGTATAATCATTATTTATAATTTTATCTATTTTTAGTTTTTCTAATTCTCTTCTTATCTTTATAAGATTTTTCAAATCAGCAAACATAGGATTATTTTTATTATTATTAACATGTCCTAACATCATTTTAACTTTATGTTTAAGTTGTCTTAATTGAAATTGCTGATTAGGACTATTAAAGAAAAAATTCGGTATACATTGGTCGTATGAAATAATATTAAAATTCCTAGTCAATTCAGCTTTTATATATATTTCTACCGTAACAAACATGAAATATAATAAAATTGATTTATTATTGCTTTGTTCTAACGCTATCATTGTAATATTTTTCCAGTCGTTGTATTGATTTTTCAATACCTCATATAATGGGTTCTCATTACTTATTTCTTTTTGTTCTAGTTTTTTAGATGAATAATCATCAATATTAATATCAACTTTTTTGCTTATTTCTTTAATATCAAACTTTTTTTTCATTTCTTTGACTCGCTATGATTAATCCAAGAACGCAAGCGAAAATATATAATAATTCCACTGTAAGATCCTTTTTATGAATAAAATTTCCATGCATAAAGTTGTTTCGATATTTTAATCCATATTCATCATATAAAATATAATTAACAAGCATATAAGTATTTCTAGAAAAATCATCATCCTTATAACAATCAAATAATTGTTCAACATTTGAAAACATTTTTGTCGGTTCAAATGTTAAACTGGCTTTTTCCATTTGATCATAAACAACACTTTCTAGAGTTAATATTAAATAAGTACATAGAACATAATCATTTAAATATACATCCTTTTCACCATCTAATAATAGATCACAAATATAGCTTTCTAATTCGTTTGTTGATAATAATCTAACTGTTCTTGCTACAATACTTCCATTAAAAATAAATGTAGTAGTTAAATTTCTTAACATCAAATAATAGAAATTACCAGAATATTTATTTCTTAACTCACTTGAAAGTGACTCCGTTAATTCTTTTCCCTTTTCATTAAAATAATTAGAAAATTTAGTTTCATTTACATCATTCCAATAAGAGTAAGTACCTTGATTAGGATTAATATTAGCGTATTGAGCATGATAAATCAAAGGAGTACTTGAATAAGCTTTTAAAGCATTTTCGAGTTCATGGTCAAAATCAACTTGCAAATAATTAAATATGTGCTGATAACTTTCTAATAAATCATTTTTCAATCGCTCTATAACGTTTTTTGGTATATCAAATTCTTTACTAATTGTTGCCAATCCTTTATTTGCATTTTCACCTTTTAAATATCTTCTTTTACAGTAAAGTAAAGTTTGTACACAGTTGTCAAATACATTTTTATACTTATCATAATAAATATAGAACTTTTTAAGAATACTGAAAGCTTTAAGTAACTGATTTGTATTACTAATTAATAACATTGTATTTTCTATTTCTTTTTCAATAGAAATAATAATTTCATTAATTTCATCTATCAATTCATTAAATACAGCAATAAATACCTTTTCTTCTAAAATATTTTTACTTTCATTATCACTATACATATCTTCCATCAAATTCAAAATATTATCAAAAAGATACCCATTTACTTTAAATTCAGTAATATTTTTTAGAATATATCCATTATAAATTTCTTTGTGACTATTTATATCATAATCAAATTCAATAATATGTGAAATATATTCATTTTTATCAAGAACATTATCAATAATTTTTTTATAGTTTTCCTTACCTTTATGGTACTTTAATTTATACAATTTATCTTGTAAATCATAAAAATCATAATCTTCTTGTTGTTCAACAAAATCAAGGCAAAATTCTATGCTCTCTATTAAATATTTCCCATCTTTATAAAATTCTCTCTTTTCAAATATATCGAAAAAAGCATCTTGTATTTTTTCATTCATTTTAGAATCTTTTTTATAATTATCAGATTCTATAGAAAAATAATAGGAAGTTAAAAAATCCGAAATAAATTTACAAGCATTTCTATTATTCTTATTTTCAGCATAGTCATATAAAGATTTAAGTTCTTTAAATTTGTAATTAAATGTCAAAAGATAATTATTCCAAGCATGGAACATTACACCATCTTTATAATATGGAATTTTTGTAATATTATAAAAATTAGCAAGTGCTATTTGAAATTTTTCATAGCTATCGTCCTTATTTATATGAATAAAATCGCAATCATTTGTAGGAGTATTATTAATTCCTAAATATTCTTTTAAATATTGATCTGTATCTTCCATTATATACCTCCTTTTTTACCACATCTTGATTTCTTCTCTAACTTCTTCTTCAAAAACTCTTTTTTCTAAATTCTTTTCTTTATCAACTTTATTGCACCACAAATAGAAAGCAACTGCTACTTCCTTGAATCTATTATCTGACATTTTAAATTTAGTTGATCCTTTTAATTTTATAATTTTTTTATAAGCTTCTTGTCTTGAAATATATTTATTGTATCCTTCATTATCAAATTGCCAACGATAATCATTAGTTGAATTATAAGTTTCAAGAAAAAGAGATAATAGTTTAGGAACATTTTCAGAACATTCTAATAATTTCTTTATGTAATCTGTTAGTTTTTCTTCATTTAATAACTCCCACACCCTATATATAGAAATAATATTCTCATTTTCAAGATAATTGCTTATTGATGAAAATTTTTCTAGCATATTTAAAATACTTAATTCAACTGATTCTAAATCACTTTCATCAATCAAATTAATATTACGTTTTGATGTATTTTTAAACCTACCAAATCTAATCTCTATTCTTTCAACCAACTCACATAAAATACCAATTTCTTCTTTATTTGCATTATTTATTAATGATATTATAAATTCACTGTTTTCATTTTTATCTTCGTTATTTATAAATAATTCCATAATCATATTAAAAATAGCTGATTTTGGAGATGATAAATATTTGTGACTAGTACAATTTGAAAAATCTGATAATAATAATTTCATAAATGATTCAATTAATACTTTAGTTCTTTCAAATGGAATATCCGATAGATACAAATATAATTCCCTTAAATAATCTTGAACAATATCCTTTTTAACAAGTAGTTTAAAATACTTATCTAATTCTCCTTTAGTATAAAGGTAAATTGTTCCATTTATTACTTCATTAGATATTTGAATATCTTCTAAAGATAGATTGAAGTATCGATCAAATCTATCTCTGGAAGCTATTCTGTTTTTCTTTCTCAATTCATTTGCAAGATCGCTTGCATAATATATTTCACCTACAATTTTTGCAAACTGTGGAAATAAAGACTTTATAGCCTTGATTATTAATAATGGATTTTTAGGATATAACGATTCAAATTGTTTAAAAAAATCATCTTTTAATTTTTTTATTTCACTATTTCTATTGTGACTTCCATAAACTTCTTTTAATAAATTCTTTTTATTTTGTTCAATCCATAAATAAACATCTGGAACACATATTTGTAATGTTGTAATTGCTAATAAATCTATAGGATGTATTTCATTTTTCATAAAACCATATTTAAATTCAAATGAATTCAAAATACGATTAATATCTCTTACGCTATCAATAAAAGGTAAAACGCTATTATTTACAACATCTGCACAGTATGAATTATCTTCTTCGCTAATAGCATAATTATTTTCTTCTAATATCCCGTTCACTCTGTCGACTAAAATATTATTAATCACCTGTTTACTAGCTTCTGGTACATTGAAAGGTACTTGAATAATTTTTTCAAGATATTCATTACCATCACAATTTTGTACTTCTTCTAAAGCGCGGGTTACTACTTCTCTATCAAAAGATAATAGATAAATCATATTAGGAAAGCCTGCAATATTAATGACTAATTGAAATATAGATCTTATTTGTGAATTTGTTAATCGATCAATATCATCAATAATGATAATAAATTTTTGATTTTGTTCTCTCAAAGCTGAAATTATTTTATTCTTTTGAATCTCAATATTTTCATTATTTTGATAAACTTCCCCAATACTTTTACCAAGCCCTTCAGCTATTCCTTTTAAAGGCTTTAAATATTCACCTATAACTGGAATATATTTTGTATAATTCATAGCAGATGAATAATTTTGTAATGACTCACTTATTTTTTTCAAATATTCATTTGATTGATAATTATCTAATTTATTTTGAAGTGTTGAAAAGAATTGACTAATAAGTTGATCTGAATCTGTATAATTCCATGGATTAAATTGTATGATAATTGGTTTATCTTCCTTATTTTTTGTTAGCTTCTCCATTTCTTCAACAACCATATTAATAATAGATGTTTTCCCAGAACCCCATTTACCACACAAGCTAATTACAAAATTATCCTGTTTTGTATAATTTAATATTGCTTTTGCAAGCTGCTTAGAAAAATTGGTTCTTTTTAAACAATCTTGGCTATTTGTTTCTATTGGCTTATCTGTATTAAACATGCTCTCACCTCAATATAAATATTATATTACTTTTATTTCTTAATTTTATTAAAAATATCTAGCCATACCTAATATCAAATACTTACCTATAACATTGCTAAAAAGGTATTCTAGATTTTAAAGATAATCAAATAATTTAGGGAATATTAATTTTAAGAGATAATTATAGACGAGATATAGACTTAAAAATTTTTTACCCATCTTTATAAAATGTTCTATAAGCATATACTCCAAGGTCGGATATGTATTCTCCATTCAAATATTTTCTAACACATTCTGATATTTTGTGTACCGCGTAATAAAAGTAAACTGAATAAGTTGTTGACTCAACTTATTCAGTTTACTGCATTGCATTCCACAATTGCTCTCTTTTTATAATCATACTATATAATATTTTACACATTATTATGTGTTTGTTTTATATTTGCATTTGTATTTACATCAATTTTTGAAATGCTTTGTTTGCTATTTCTATTAAATGATATGATTCATTTGGCAGTTTTTCAATTTCTTTTCTTGTATCACTATCTT
>OIEG01000408.1_pt1 | contig 19080 bp, 19 predicted proteins | sample 1581751 | NCBI WGS metagenome assembly OIEG01 (sample SAMN01760950, study PRJEB22395) | human gut metagenome | reverse complement strand
AGTCATAATCTATTTCTAGATTATGATTTTTTATCACTTCTTGGATTCTTTTTACTTTTTCTTCATTCTTACAATTATTCCCAATCATTTGACTTGTATATTTATTCTCTTTGATCAAAGTCTTTGTTCCTAAAATTTCATCAACAGGTAATTTACAAAAACGAAGATATGCTTCTGCCGAAGCACTACATATATAGATTATATACCCTTCTGCTTTTTTCTTTTTTAATTCTTCAATTACATTTAAATAATAGCAAGGTTCTAATTCTTCTTGATAAAACTTTTCGATTTCTTGATCATTCATATAATCTAAAGGATAAAGCCAAGCTGATTTTGCTTTATTTAAAGGCTCTATTTTAAGTAAATAAAGAGCATAATGATAAACAACCTTTAATAATCTAAAAACAGAAAGTGGATGCCTTTTTAAATAATATTTTAAAAGTTTTCCACCAGAATCCCCATGAATTAAAGTATCATCAAAATCAAAAAAGGCAAATTTTGTTAACACTTAAGCAATCTCCAAAGCAACTTCCATCATTGCTGTAAATGTTTTTTCTCTTTCTTCTGCTGTTGTTTCTTCACTTGTAACTAATGAATCAGAAACAGTTAATAAAGTTAACGCTTTTTTACCCGCATAAGCTGCATTTGCGAATAAAGCATAAGATTCCATTTCTGTAGCAAGGCATCCCATTTTAATCCATTTATCTGCTTTATTATCTGCATGATAGAACAAGTCAGAAGATAGGACATTTCCTACATGATAAGTTAAATTCTTTTCTTTTGCTTTTTCTACAGCTTTTTCTAATAAACTATAATCAGAAATAGCTGAATATGTTCCTGGTAATTCATATTGATGTGCATAATTTGAATCTGTACAAGCACCTTGTACAATAATGATATCTCTTAAATGAACATCTTCTTTAAATGATCCACAAGAACCAATACGAATAATATTTTCTACATCATAAAAATGAAACAATTCATAACTATAAATCCCAATACTAGGCATTCCCATACCTGAACCCATAATAGAAACTTCTTTTCCTTTATATGTTCCTGTATAGCCAAACATACTTCTTGTCGCATTAAATTGTTTAACATTTTCTAAATACGTTTCTGCTAAATATTTTGCACGTAAAGGATCTCCTGGCATTAAGACAGTTTTTGCGATATCTCCTTTATTTGCTTGATTATGTGGTGTTGACATAAACACTTCCTCCTTTATTTTCTTCTTAAAGTTTAACATATTCTTTTTCAATTGATAATAACTTTTAAGAATTTTGTACTTTTCCATCCTTTAAATAATAATACGTTTCAATTTCAGAAGCCTCATTCAATTCTTTTCCTTGTATAGCTCTAACAAGATGTTCAACATAATCATCTTCGTTTCCTGCTCCTAAAATAGCAAAATAGCCTTCTAAAAAGACCATTGGTCCATAACCATAATCATCCTCATTAAAATCAATAATTTGATCAATATGTTCTTGATAACTTACTTTCATTTCATCAAAAGTCTTTTCATCATCCATATCATAGGCTTTGATTTTCATATGTTTACCAAACTCTTTTTTAATTGCTGGTAGAACATTCTTTTTAAAATGTTGACAATTGGAACAATCTTTTAAATAAAAATAAGTTAAATAATATGTCCCCTTCCATTCATTCTTTTGACTTTGACATCCCACTAAAGGGATTAATAAGATTACAATTAATAAAAGTTTTTTTATTCTATTCATTGTTTCAGCTTACCCTTTCTTAAATAATAATATATTTCATTCTTTGATGCTTTATTCAATTCTTTTCCTTGTATAGCTCTAACAAGATGTTCAACATAATCATCTTCGTTTCCTGCTCCTAAAATAGCAAAATAGCCTTCTAAAAAGACCATTGGTCCATAACCATAATCATCCTCATTAAAATCAATAATTTGATCAATATGTTCTTGATAACTTACTTTCATTTCATCAAAAGTCTTTTCATCATCCATATCATAGGCTTTGATTTTCATATGTTTATAAAACTCTTTTTTAATTGCTGGTAGAACATTCTTTTTAAAATGTTGACAATTCAAACAATCCTCTACATAAAAATAGGTTAAATAATACGTATCTTCATACTTGTTACTGTGACATCCTACCGATAATAAAAGTAAAAATAGAATTAATATTTTTTTCATCTTCTTCTCCTGTTTCAATGATTATACCGCATTTATTTTTCAATGAAAAGAAATGTAATGAAGATAAATAATATTAATAATAATTAATATTGAACAAAAATAATAAATATAATATAATGTAAGTAGAAAGGATGATAGCTATGGCATTTGTATGGTCAACAAATGAAATTTCAAAGAAAACAGTGACTATTTATAGTACAAATCTTACTTTAAACACCGCTGCATGTAAAAATTTTGAAAATGTTCAATATGTTTTATTAGGTGTTGATAAAGAAAATAATTTATTAGGAATTAAACCTGTTGATAAAACAGCAATTGATGAAGGTCTTTATCCTAAAGATCAATTACATCGTATTTCAATAGGTAAAAGTTATGGGCGCGTTTCTAATAAAAACTTTATTGAAAACCTCGCAAGAGATTATCATTTAGATTTAAGTGATAAGCAAGGAATTAAGTATCCTGCAAACTTTGATGTTGTTCATCAGATTTTAACAGTTCATCTATAAGGGAGGTATAGATATGATGTTGTGGATATGGCTAGGTATTACAATTATTGCTGCCGCGATTGAATTAATCACGATCGACTTAGTAAGTATCTGGTTTACTATTGGGGGAATTGGCGCATTAATTGCGTATGCTCTTGGATTAAGTCAAACAATACAAATTGTTGTCTTTGTCATCTTGAGTATTATTTGTATTTTTGCAAGTCGACCTCTTGCGAAAAAGTATTTAAAAACACAAACAGTAAGTACCAACTATGATCGTGTCATTGGTCAACATGGTTTAGTGTTAAAAAGAATTGATGCTGACACAAGAGGCGAAGTCAAAGTGCTTTCTACGCAGTGGGCTGCTTCGAGTTTAGATAATTCTACTTTAGAAGTTGGTGATTATTGTGAAATACTTGCCGTAGAAGGTGCCCATCTTGTGGTTAAAAAAATTAATAAATAAAGGAGAAAGAAAATGAGTATTATTACTTTAGTTTTAATCGTTATTGTTGCACTTATTATCGTAAGTGTTATTGCTTTTTCGGTTCGTATTGTTCCTCAATCAAAAGCATATGTTGTTGAAAGAATTGGAGCATACAACCGTACATGTGGTGTTGGTCTTCATATTCTTGTTCCATTTTTAGATCGTGTTGCCAACAAAGTTTCTTTAAAAGAACAAGTTGTTGATTTTGCACCTCAACCTGTTATCACAAAAGATAACGTTACAATGCAAATTGATACTGTTGTTTATTATCAAATTACCGATCCACGTTTATTCACATATGGAGTTGATCGTCCAATTAACGCTATTGAAAACTTAACAGCAACTACTCTTCGTAATATTATTGGGGATCTTGAATTAGATGAAACTTTAACATCTCGTGATATTATTAATTCACGTATGAGAAGTATTCTTGATGAAGCAACAGACCCATGGGGAATCAAAGTTCACCGTGTAGAAGTTAAAAACATTATTCCACCTCGCGATATTCAAGAAGCAATGGAAAAACAAATGCGTGCTGAACGTGAAAGACGTGAAGCTATCTTACAAGCTGAAGGTAAAAAGACAGCAGCTATCTTAAATGCTGAAGGGGATAAACAATCAACAATCTTAAGAGCAGAAGCTGAAAAAGAAGCAGCCATCGCTAAAGCTGAAGGTCAAGCAGAAGCATTACGTTTAGTTTACGAAGCACAAGCAAAAGGTATTACTTATATCAACGATGCACATCCAGATCAAGCTTATGTCACTTTACAAGGTTTCAAAGCTTTAGAAAACTTATCTAAGGGTGATGCTACTAAGATCATTATTCCAAGTGAATTACAAGGAATTGCTGGTCTTGCTACAACCTTAAAAGAAGTTGTTACAGAAAAAAAAGATAACAAATAGAAAAACAGTCTTTGGACTGTTTTTTCATATTCTTTTTTTTGTCTCATATAGTGTATAGGGTGAAAAACTATGTGTGGTATTTTATGTTTATACAATAAACAAAGAAATGTTTTAGAGGATTGTGGAAAGTTCAATCAAATGCTTCATTTATTGGAACATCGTGGTCCTGATGATTCAAGAACTTATTTTGATAGTCATGTTTTATTAGGTCATTGTCGCTTATCAATTATTGATTTAAAGGGTGGTAAACAACCTTTTGAATATACGTATCAAGGTAAAATATATCGTATTATTTTTAATGGTGAAATCTATAATATGAACGAATTGAAAAAACATCTTATTGATTTAGGATTTCATTTTTCAAGTCAAAGTGATAGTGAAGTTTTGCTTGTTTGTTTTATTGCTTACCGTGAAAAATGTTTAAATATGTTAGATGGTATTTTTTCTTTTGTTATTTATTATGATGATCAAATCTTTGCTTGTCGTGATCATTTAGGGGTAAAACCTTTGTATTATTATTTAAAAGAAAATGATCTCATTATCGCTAGTGAAATTAAAGCGATTTTAATGTATTTAGGAAAGTGCGTGGTTGATAAAACAGGTATTAAAGAACTATTAGGATTAGGTCCTAGTTTATCTCCAGGAAAAACGCTCTATAAAGATATTTCAAGTTTAAGACCAGCTCATTATTTATTTTATGATGGAAATGACTGTATCATTGACCGTTACTGGGGCTTACAAAAAAAACCTCATCTTAAAAGCTATGAAGAAACAGTACAAGATGTACGTTATTTGGTAAATCAAAGTATTCAAAGACAACTTTTAAGTGATGTGCCCATTTCTTGTATGTTATCAGGTGGTTTAGATTCAAGTATTATTACGGCCTTAAGTAGCCAATATGTCAATAACATATCAACCTATAGTATTGACTACTTAGATCAAGAAAAATACTTTAAACCCTATGATTATCAATTGACCCGTGATAGTGATTATATTGATGAAATGGTCGAGCGTTATCATAGTCATCATAATAATGTGGTACTTTCACAAAAGAACCTCATTATCTTTTTAAAACAAAGTATGATTGCTCGTGATGCACCGGGTATGGCAGATATTGATTCAAGTTTTCTTTTGTTTTGTAAAGAAATCAAAAGACATCATAAAGTTGTTTTATCGGGTGAATGTGCTGATGAAATCTTTGGTGGCTATCCATGGTTTTATAAAAAGGAGCTCTATAGTTTAGATACTTTCCCATGGATTAGAGATATTGATCAAAGACTTGATTTATTAAATGAAAATATAAAAAAATTGAACATCAAAGATTATGTTCAAAATCAATATTATCAAACTTTACAGGAAATCGATTATCTTGATCAAAGCTTCTATGATACCAATAAAAGAAAAATGATTTATCTTAACATTGAATGGTTTATGCAAACCCTTCTAACTCGTAGTGATAGTCAATCGATGTATAGCGCTGTTGAGCTACGTGTTCCCTTTGCATCCAAAGACCTTATCGAATATATGTATAATGTTCCTTGGTCTTATATGTATAAAGATCAACAAGAAAAAAGTGTCCTCCGTGATGCTTTCAAAGATTTCCTTCCTAAGGATATTTACAACCGTAAAAAAAATCCTTATCCTAAAACCCATTCTCCTTTTTTCCTTACCTATATTAAGCGCCTTTTATTAGAGACCCTCAATGATAAAAACAATATACTCTATCAACTCTTTGATATAAAAAAACTCAAACATTTCATTGAAAATAGTGAAACCATTGAAGTCCCTTGGTTTGGACAATTAATGATGGGACCACAACTTCTTGCTTACTTCTATCAAATCTATGTTTGGGGTAAAATTTATCATGTAGAATTAGAACTCTAAAGAAGTTCTAATTCTATTTCATTATTTTGTAGATGAATATCTTTTAGATATTCATTTTTTATTCTTATTTGTTTTCCTTGAACTTGAATTTCAGGAATATCCTTTGTCCAATCTTTTAATAATTTTTCATAATTAAGTTTTAAAAAACCATATCGTATTGTTCCTTTTGTATCAAGTACAAGATCATGATCAATATAAAGATCACCTTGTAAAGTAATACGTGTTTCAATTCCTTTATAATCTAAAACAAGTAACACATGAAGATATTCACCAATTTTAATTTGAACATCTTTAAGCCTTCCTTTTTCCATAAAAAAGCGTTTATAAATGATCCATACAAGCTTTTGTAATGCTATCGCATCTATTTTCATAATATCACCACTTTTATTCTATGTATAAAAAATCAAGAAGCCTAGGCTTCTTGAACATTTTTATGAATTAATTGTAAAATTTGATTTAATTCTTGATAATTGATTTGTCCAGGAGCACTTGATTTTCCTACACAACCAAAAGTAATGGCGCTACCAAATTGTTCTCCTACAAGACGTGTTGTAAGTCCTAATGGAGACATTGACATTGTCACAATTGGTTTATTGCTGTATTCGTGTTTAGCTTCTAATGTGAATGTCAAAAGGTTTAAAACATCATGGTAATCTTCTGGCATGACCGCAATTTTCATAATATCTGCTTCTAATGAATCCATGGATTTAAATTTTTGCATTAATGAATCTACTTCTGGGGTACGATTGAAATGATGGGCTGACATTAACATATATTTACTCGCATCATGAATAAGTGTATGAAGTTCAATTGCCATATTTGTTCCTAAAGCTAATTCAACATCATAAATATCGAATGCCTTTGATTCAATCCCTAATTCATAAACATGGAAATAATCCTTTGGATCGATTTCAATCTCTCCACCTTCTGCTGCTGTACGAATTGTTAGAATGATTGGCTTTTTAATTTGTAAAGCAGCAATATTTAAAAATAAATTCTTTAATGCATCAAATTGTAAAATATTTTTATAAAAATCAATTCTTAATTCAATGATATCAACATCTAATTGATCAAACTCTTTTAATTTATCTAAGATTGCTTCATCATTATCTTCAACAATAGGAACACATACTTTAGGTAATCCTTCCCCTATTGTGATATCTTTGACATTAATACTCATAATTACACCTTCTTTGATTATTTAAAATTCAACAGCATAATAATATCATATTTTTTTATCATAATGTTAATTTTTTTATAATTTGCAAAAAAAAGCATTAAAATTAATTAATGCTTTTGATTCTTTATAACTTTTTGTCTTGAGAATTCTTCACGTTCTTTTTCTTCAAGCGATTCACTAATAAATTTAATTGTTTCTTCAAAACGTGGAATTGAAATATTCTTCAAGGCATTGGCACGTTTTTGTGTTTTTCTAATTGTATTAGCTAACCGATAAACTGAGTTTTCTACTTCCGCTAAGACAACTGTTAATTCTTTAACACGATAGAAACATTCATAAGCATAATCCACTTTTGAATTAGAACGGTCCATGTTATAACTACACACCATAGGTTGTTTATGATATGTAATTTTAGGAATTTCCACACCCATAACACTTCGATAAGCAATACTAATTCCATAATCAATAGGAGTTGCAGTAACGAGGTCACTAATTAATCCTAAAGAGATATTTGCTTCTTGTAAAGCATCATAAGCATTTTGATAAGCTTCCGTAATTTCATCTCTGACCATTTTAACGTCATCTAATAAAGACATCATTTCTTTAATAAGAACGTTTCTTTTTTTATCTAATAGATCATATCCAAGAACAGCTAATTGTAATTGTTTCTTTGTAGAAATTAAATTTCCTTTTGTTGGAACAACTTTTAAAGCCATAATTAATCACCTGCTTCTTGTAATTCTTTGATGATTGATTTTTCTTTAATATGGAAACGTTTTACAGCACGATCATGATCATAATGTTCATCTAATAATTTGTTATCTAGACGATCAAGTGCTTCTCTTGGTAAAACAGAAACTAAATCCCATCCTAAATCTAATGTTTCTTCAATTGATCTATTGACATCGAAACCTTGATTTAAGAAATGTTGTTCAAATAGTTTACCAAATGATAAATATTGTTTATCTAATGGAGATAATTCATCTTCACCGATAACTGATGTTAATGATTTAACATCTTGGACGTGAGCGTAACATGCAAATAATTGGTTGGCAATGTCTTGATGATCGCCACGTGTATACCCTTCACCGATACCATCTTTCATTAAACGTGAAAGTGATGGTAAAACATCAACTGGTGGATAAATACCTGCTGAGTTTAATTCAGGTGACAAAGTAATTTGTCCTTCAGTGATATATCCAGTTAAGTCAGGAACTGGGTGAGTAATATCATTGTTAGGCATTGTTAAAATAGGGATTTGTGTTACAGAACCTTCTGCCCCTTTAATAATACCAGCTCTTTCATATAAAGAAGCTAAGTCAGAATATAAGTAACCTGGATAACCTTTACGTCCAGGAATTTCTCCTTTACTTGAAGAGAATTCACGTAACGCTTCACAATATGAAGTGATATCTGTATAGATAACTAATACGTGCATATTTTGTTTATAAGCTAAATATTCAGCTGCAGTTAAAGCACAGCGTGGTGTTAATGTACGTTCGATGATTGGATCGTTTGATAAGTTTAAGAACATAACAACTCTTTCCATAACACCCGCTTCTTTAAAGCTACGTGTAAAGTAGTTTGCAACGTCATTTGTAACACCCATTGCGGCAAAGACAATCGCGAAACCTTTTCCTGATTCGTCAGCAACTTTGGCTTGTTTAACGATTTGTACAGCTAAACGGTCATGTGGTAAACCTGAACCAGAGAAGATTGGTAATTTTTGTCCACGAATTAATGTAGCAAGACAGTCAATTGATGAAATACCTGTATTGATATAGTTACGTGGATAAACACGGCTTACTGGATTTAATGGTAAACCATTGATATCCATCATTTCTTCTGCATAAATTTCACCTAAACCATCGATTGGTCTACCAGCACCATTGAAGACACGTCCTAAAATTTCTTTAGAAACAGGTAATTCCATTGGTCTACCTAATAATTTAGTTTTTGTATTTTCTAGTGATAAGTCATTTGTTCCTTCAAATACTTGAACAACGATTTTTTCACCTTCAATTTGGACAACACGTCCAGAACGTGTTGTACCATTTTTTAATTGAATTTCAACCATTTCGTCGTAAGAGGCACCTTTTACGTGATCTAAAACGACTAATGATCCATTGATTTCATTTAATCCTACATATTGTAGTGCCATTTTCTTTTCCTCCTACGCTACAGATTTTAATGCATTATCAATATCTTGATAATAAGTATCTAATTTTTCAATATGATCATTTGGAATATCATATTTCATTTTAATTAATTGTTCAAAAATACCAGTTTCACTAATTGCACGAACAACTTTACCTTGAGCAACAGCTTCTTGACATTTTTTATTTAAATATAAGATAACATCCATCATCTTTAATTGTTTAGCAAGTGGTACGTATGCATCATCCTTATGGAAGGCATTTTGTTGTAAATAACCAACACGAACCACTTTCGCAATTTCCATAACTAATTTTTGATCTTCTGGTAATACATCAGGTCCCATTAAGTTAACAATTTCATTTAATCTTGATTCTTCAGCAAGAATGAATGAAAGTTGTTGACGATCACTGACGAAATCAGAACCAACATTTTGGTCATACCATTTTTCAAGATCATAAACATAATCACTATAAGATTGTGTCCAGTTAATTGCGAAATAATGACGAGCATAAGCCAAGGCTTTATCTAAAGCCCAGAAACATCTTACGAAACGTTTTGTATTTTGTGTAACTGGTTCTGAGAAGTCTGCCCCTTGTGGTGATACGGCACCGATGATTGAAACAGAACCTTCTTGTCCATTTAAAGTTTTCATGTATCCAGCACGTTCATAGAATTGTGATAAACGTGATGGTAAGTAAGCTGGGAATCCTTCTTCAGCTGGCATTTCTTCTAGACGACCAGAGATTTCACGTAACGCTTCTGCCCAACGTGAAGTCGAATCGGCCATGATTGCACAGTGATATCCCATATCACGATAATATTCAGCTAAAGTAATTCCTGTATAAATACTTGCTTCACGAGCGGCAACTGGCATGTTTGAAGTATTAGCAATTAAAACAGTTCTATCAGTTAATGGTTTACCACTCTTAGGGTCAATTAACTCACTAAATTCTTCAAGAACTTGAGTCATTTCGTTTCCACGTTCTCCACAACCAACATAAATGATAATGTCGGCATCACACCATTTAGCGATTTGGTGTTGTGTCATTGTTTTACCAGTACCGAAACCACCTGGAATAGCAGCAGTTCCACCTTTAGCGATTGGGAATAATGTATCGATAACACGTTGTCCTGTTACTAAAGGAATAGAAATTGGTAAACGTTCTAAAGTAGGACGTGCTTGTTTGATTGGCCATTTTTGACATAATGTACATTCGTGAATTTGACCATGTTCATCTTCAATTTTCATAACGACATCATTGATTTTATATTGACCATTTTCTTTTACTTCTACAACTTTACCGCTTAAAAGTGGTGAAAGCATACATCTGTGTTCAATTAAATCTGTTTCAGGACATGTTGCATAGATATCTCCACCTTTTAAAACATCTCCTACTTTTACTTTTATTGTAACGTCCCATAATTTTTCAACGTCAAGTGAATCAACATCGCTTCCGGCTTCAATAAAAGCACCAGATTGTTCAGCAATCGCTTGTAAAGGACGTTCAATCCCATCAAAGATATTTCTTAAAATACCAGGACCTAATGTAACACAAATTGGTGATCCTGTTGAAATAACAGGTTCTCCTGGTTTTAAACCAGTTGTTGTTTCATATACTTGGATAGTTGTTAAATCTTTAGAAATAGAAATAACTTCCCCCATTAATTTTGCATGACCAACATAAACCATTTCTAACATTGAAAAGTCTTTGGCATTTTTTACTTTAACAACGGGACCATTAATAGAATAAATTACATTTTCACTCATCTTTAATCCCCCTATTTAATCATCAATCCAGAAGTCTTATAGAACCAATCTTTTTGAGCTTCTAAATTTGAGTCTAATGATTCATCTACAACAACATTTGTTGCTTTATTTTCAATAATGAATCCACCTAATTGAATTTGTTGACCTTCTTCAACTTCAATTGGTAAAGCATATGCTTTCTTTAAATCATCTGCATATTTCAAATCATCTTTTCTTACATATAAAACACAATCTGTCATTTGATATTCATCACTAACAGCTTTTACATGTGCTAGTAAATAATCTTTATAATCTTTACCATTTACAAATTCAACAAGTTTATTTTTTACTTCTGTAAAAATTGTTTGAACGTATTCTTCTCTTTTTTCAACTAATTTTTTTAATCTTTCTTCGAGTTGAGCTGAAGCTTCAATACTTGCTTTAGAAGAAATTTCTGCTAATTCTTTATCTAATTGATGTTTGGCATCAATTTCGGCTTCACCTCTTAATTGGTTATAAGCTTCTTGTTCAATCGCTTTGGCTTCATCTAAAATTTCTTTTTCTTCAGCTGATGAAATTTTTTCAATTTCATCTTTGATATAAAGAAAGACTTGATCTTTTTTTTGCATAGCACTTTCTCCTATAACTTAACTCCAATTGCTTCTGAAACATATCTATCAATCGTTTCACCAATTTTAGAATTTCCATGTCTATCAGGAATTTCTACAAGCAATGGTTTTTGTTGTTTTAATTTTATTTCAGAAATAACATCAGGAGCTAATTCAATTAATTTCGTTGTAATTAAAATCACACCTATGGATCTATCTTTCATTTTTGTTTCCAAAACTTCAAGAAAATCACGTCTTTTATGAACAACTTCTCCTTCAATACCAACAAGTCTTAAACCCATTTCAGTATCGACATTGTCACTTATTAAATAAAATTTCATAAAAAATCACTCTCTAAATTAGATTTTGTTGATAATTAAGATAGAGATTAATAAACCATAGATTGCAACCCCTTCACCTAAGGCAACGAAGATTAATGATTTACCAAAGTTCTTTTCATTTTCAGAGAAAGCTCCGATAGCTGCTGGAGCTGCTGCAGCAACGGCAATACCTGCACCTAAAGCAGAGAATCCAGTTGATAAAGATGCTGCTAAGAATCCTAAACCTTGAGCAATTGTTCCAGTGATTGTAGCAACTTCACCTGCTGCAAATACACTTGAATTTGACATAGCAACTAATAAACATAAAACAACGGCACCAGCGAAACCACTGATATGAACACCTAATCTTCTTTTAGCGCTTTGAGCTGATACTTTTCCTGTAAATACTTTAATTAATGGTAATGTTAATAAAACTACTGCAAATAATGGTAATAAAATTTCTAATACTGTCATAATAAATTTCCTCCTTGAATTTAATCTTCCTTAATAGTTTTAAATGGAATTCCATTTCCTTCATAATAACGTGAAAACATTTCGTAGAATTCAAGACGTAATACTTGAATACCAACGATCAATCCTTCAAGACACATTACGAAAACGTTTCCTAAAATCAAGACAATGATTTCACCAAATCCCCCTACCATTTCGGCAAGAGTATAAACAACAAGCATCATACCAGCATGTGATAAAACGAAGCCCCCAACACGCAAGAATGACATTGTGTTTGTAATAAATGATAAGACTACTTCAAATAATTCGAAGAATCCTTCAACAAAGAATGCTCCAAAACCATTTGGGAACATTTCACCATGTTCTTCTAATTTTCTAATTAATGGTTCTTTTAAGAACATTAAGATTAGTGGTAAAACAATTAAAATTAAAATATAGAAAATATTTACAAAATGCATACCTGTAAGCATTCCAAGAGCTGCACCAATAACAGCAACATAGAATGTAACCCCACATAAACCATTTTGACTTAAAATCGCTTCACCAATATTTTTCTTTTTAAAGTTCAAAACAATATTGAATGTCATTGAAATAAGAATTAAGACAATACCAAGTCCAATGGCAGCCATTAATAATGTCATTGTATTTTCTGGTGACATTGCATTAAAGAATGAGAAACCTTTGAAATATTCAGATAAGATTTCTTCATTTCCAAAGAATGAACCAAAGAATACACCGAAGATTGCACTGGAAATACCTAAACGAACTCCCACGCCACCTAATTTTAAATTAAATTTTTTTTCAGCAACAAGGCCTACTAAAGAAAGAATAATACCTTGTCCTAAGTCACCAAACATAATACCAAATAATAAAGTATATGAAATAGCAACTAATAATGTTGGATCTACATCATTGTAACGAGGTACACCATACATTTCGACGAACATTCTAAATGGTCTTGCAAACCATGAATTTTTAAGTCTTGTTGGTGGTTCTAGACGTACATCTGATGTAGCAGGTAAAACTTCAAGTTTAACACCATCGATACTTTCAAAAGTGTTTTTGAAGTTATCTAAATCTCTCTTAGGGACAAATCCATGAACATTTAATTTATCACCTAATTTAACAATATATTTTTGCATTGCATAAACTGAATTTAATTTTTTAGCAATACTATAAATACGTGTTAATTCTTCCATATTTTCTGAAATTGTTTTATCAATTCTATTTTGTAAATCTTGGCTGTATTGTTTAGCTGAATCAGATTCATTTTGAATTTCTTTTTCAGCTAATTCACATGAACCATGAACGAATTCAGGAATATGAATTTTTTCAAAATAAAGTGATGTAAAAACATTATCCACTTCAGGAGCATCTGTAGGTGTCGTCATATACATACACCATACATATTTATCATCTCTTTGAAATGCTTTATAAACAAATGGTAATGTTTCATAATACTCTAACTTTCCTTCATTATTGAGAGGAAGTTTACCGAATCTTATTTTTAAATATTGTGTTCCAAATAATTGATCAAAGTCAATATTAGAACCTTCAACATGATTCAAAGTAATGATGGCTTCATCATTTTCTTCAATCATCTTTGTCAATTCTTTTTTAACAGCATCAATACGGTCAATATCTAAAAATAAATCATCTAAAAATTCTTTAGCTCTAAATACATTAAGTTGCGAATCTGTTTCAACTTCATGAACTTCAAAATGATATTTTGTTTTCATTTCTTCAATTCTTGATAACAATTCTTCATAAAGATTGTCATTGTTGTAAGCTGAAAGACCAGCAACACTATCCGTAAACTTGCTTGCTAGCTCGGGATGAAAATCATCTCTTTGATAAAGCTCAAGTAACACATCATTACAATTGTCTTTATCAAAATCAAGGCTAACCAAGTTTAATTTCGCTATTGCCATGACAGTCCCCCTTTACTCTTTATTGATCTTTTTGTCACTTTTTTCACTAAGCTACAAACTAATAATAGCGCAATGTTTATAACAAAGAATAATCCAATTTGCATTGCATAGTTTGTACCTACAACAAAGATTGAATTATAAAGTGACATACTATAGAAGACTGTTCCACTTAATAGTCCTCCTATTGTAACAGCAGCTCCTACACGTTGTAGTAACTTACTGATGTTACCCTTAATAATAAATGATAATAGAATAGCTAAAACACCTACTCCTAAATCACCAAGTAAAACAAGTGCTGAAAGCATCATAACCACACCAGCAATCGCTGTTGGATCAAATTTTTCACCAGGTTTAAATGTGAATAAGCATTCAAATGGTTGGAAAAATGCGTTGTTTTCAACATAAACAGGACCTTCAATTCCTTGATCTTGATACGTATCAATAGGAAGTTCATGAATAGTAATTCCAGGAACATTTACAATATCTTCTAATTCATTTTTATTAAATGAACTAAATGCATAAACTGCAGCTTTAGTTTTTAAATCAACTACATATTTACCTTTCTTGTATAACTCTTTCAAACGATATGTTTTCCAAAAGTCACCAAGTAATTGTTCTTCATTTTCTTCTTTCACTTTTTCAATACGTTGATCAAGTTCTCGAAGATACGCTTCCATTGTTTTATTTTCTGCTTTTAATTCAGCAACCGCTTCTTCCATTTTACCATGGGCAAATTTTGGAAGTTTTACTTCTTCAAAGTTCATTGAAGAGAAAATGTTATCAATTTCACCAATACTATGTTCAACGCCACCATAAACAATCCAAGCGAATCGATCTGTATGTGATAATTCTTGATAAACAAATGGATAACTATCAAAATATTTGATTTTTTCAATTTGTGATAATGGTAATTTACCAAATCTTAAAGCAACATATTTTAATTCATGAATATCATCGATAGAAATACGATCACGATTTAAACATGAAATCAATTCAATTGCTTCCTGATTTTCATAATAATCTTTTTTAATTCCTCTTTTAATTTCATTAATATCATCTAACTTTTGATGAATTTCTGAAATATAATCTAAAATTTCACGAACATTTAAAAATGCACTTTGAACGGGTCTATCTACTCTTTCAATATGTAAGACATCCATCACATTATAAAGTTCGTCTAATACTTCGTTATATGGATTTCTATCTTCCATAGAAGTTGCATGGTCTAAATTAGAAATCACTTTCTTCGCTTTAACTGGATAAATAGAATCTTGATGATTTTCAAGTTTCATCAAAACTTCCATATAATCATCTCTAGAGAAAACAATGTTATATAAATGTGTATTCTTAATCATTTTTTCCCCTCCTATGCATAGATCAATGTATTTTCAATTTTTGAAACAGGTTGATTATAACGAATACCTTCAACAATATGCTTCAAGTTATCTATTTCAATTCTTTGTAAAATACTATAAGTCATATAAACAAGTGGTGCACTGTTTGAAAAACGCATGTATCTTTTTGCGATATTATATTGAATACTATCTGCATAATATTCGATATAGGCAAATTCTTTATCATCCATATAGAAGTTATATTTAGAAGTTGATAATAAAGATAATACTTCTTTAGGACCGCTTGCACTAATTAAACGATTCATCATATCTTTTGGCAATCTTGAATATTGTAAAAAGAGTGAACTTCTGATTGAATCTTCTGATTCATGGAAATATTGTTTATAACGATAGATTTTTGAAATATTCTTTAATTCAATAGAAGTATAGAGAATATTTAATAAATCTTTTTGAACACTTCCTTTGAAGTGTTTTTTAATTGTTTCAACAATGTTTTCATAATAAAGTGATTGTAAGCACATATGAACTTCTTTAACATCAAATGGGACAGAGAAATCAATTTCTTTAAGAACTTTATAATATCTTGTTTTTGAAAGATATTGTAAAAGATCTTTGAATGATTCAATGTTTACTAATCCATCAATATTAAAACTTGTCTTTTTCGCTAAATAAGTAGGAATTGATAAATTAAAACTATATTGTTCCTTTGCTTGTAAAGAAACAAGTTTATCCATAATTAAATTAATTTCTACTCCAATAATTTCAAATAGATAAAAATCTTCATCAGATTTGGGTGAATATTTCATCAACTTTGCACAACGATGATAATATTCTTGATTTAAACAATCTTCTATTTGACCACGATGAACATGTCTAATATTAATATCTTTTAAAGCATCTGCATAACTTGTTTGAGATTTTAAATAAGAAACAACTTCTCCAATTGTTTGTTTTCTTGTTAAATCAAGATAAACATTCTTATTTAAACGCCCACCATACATTGCTTTAGCTTTTGCACATAAGGCATTTGAAGATAAAGACATCTTTACACCTTCTATTTAGTACATCTCGTAAAGATTTCATCTACCCATTTATCTTTATTTTGAGTAAATAAATCTTCCATATTTTTCATTGATTTATGAAATTCATTTTCTTGTAATTGTGCTTCTTCTTTATTCTTATTCAATAGATCTTGTTTATGCTTTTCAACTTGATCTTGTTGACTATCAATATACTCACTATAAATTGTAGATTTTTGCGACATCATACTTGATTGAGCTTCTGCTTTTTTCTTTTTCGCAAGTTCTACTTTTTCTACGCATTGGCGATCGAATTCTATCAACTTTTGAATAATATCATCCATCTTATTTTCCCCCTTCTTCTTGTCGAGGATTATTGTACTCTCATTCTTTTAAAATTCAACAGATATAGCTTTCAAAAGCACTCTTTATGATAAATTTATGACGAATTTATAAGAATTTATCAAAAATCCTCTTTAAAGAATATATGTAAAAACAAAAGCACCTCCCCTATTTTTGTGTTGTTCATGTCACTTCTTAGAGATGTGGCGCTTGCAATACATAGCTTATTCTTTATTTCGCACGTTATTCTACTCCCACTTTTCAATATTTGTCAATAGACAAATTTTCACATTTGCATAAATCCGCCAAAACCTTAGCGTCATGCCACTTTTAGCAAGATTCATTCCTAATTTTTTATTCATCTCTAAGCCTTTTCATTCTTGAAGGTAAATGTTAAAATGAAAGAACTTAGGAGGTCATTATGATAAATCAAAGAATTACAAAATTAAGACAACTTATGAAAGAAAGAGGAATCGATCTTTATATCATTCCAACCAGTGATTTTCATCAAAGTGAATACGTAGGAAGTTACTTTGAAGCTCGTCATTATATGTCTGGATTTAGCGGTTCAGCTGGAACTCTTATCGTAAGACAAGATGAAGCTTATTTATGGACAGACGGTCGTTATTTTATTCAAGCAGAAAAAGAACTTGCCGGTAGTTGTATTCAATTAATGAAAATGCGTACACCGGGTGTTCCTACTATTAAAGAATATATTGAAAAATATCCAGAAGCAACCATTGGTTTTGATGGACGCGTGATGCCTTATAATCAATGTCTTTTCACAAATACCATTCAAGCCAATGAAGATCTTGTAGATCTTATTTGGCAAGAGCGTCCTGAACTTTCCCATGAAGAAATTTATTTATATGATACAAAATATTGTGGTGTTTCTAGAAAAGAAAAATTAGAAATCATTAGAGAAGAAATGAAAGATGCGAAATATCATTTAGTGACAACTTTAGATGATATTGCTTGGATCTTTAATATTCGCGGTAATGATGTTTTATGCAACCCTGTTGCTTTAGCTTATGCTTTAATTGAAAAAGAAAAAGCAAACCTTTACTTAAGAAAAGAAGCTGTAAGTCAAGAACTCATTGATGAATTATTAAAAGACCAAATTGAAGTTAAAGATTATTTTGATATTTATGAAGATATTAAAAATATCAATGGTAAAGTTCTTTTAGATACAAAATCAGTAAACTATACATTAGTTAATTCTATTAATACAGATGATGTCATCGATCAAACAAATCCAAGTCAATTACTTAAATCAATTAAAAACGAAACAGAAATCAAAGCGACAAAAGATGCTCATTTACATGATGGTATTGCCGTTACTAAATTTATGTATTGGTTAAAAACAAATATAGGAAAGATGGAAATGGATGAACTTTCTATTTCGAATAAACTTTTAGAATATCGCAAACAACAACCAAATTTCAAAGACATTTCCTTTACAACAATCTGTGCTTATCGTGAAAATGCTGCTTTAATGCATTATCATCCAACAGAAAAACAATATTCTAAAGTAGAAGCTTCACATCTATTATTAATTGATAGTGGTGGACAATATCTTACAGGAACAACAGATATCACAAGAACCTTTGTTTTAGGTGAAATGACGCAAGAAGAAAGAAAAGACTTCACAATTGCTTTAAAAGCAATGTTCAGATTACAAAATGCTCATTTTATCCAAGATGTTACAACAGGAGCAAACCTAGACATCCTTGCTCGTGGTGTGATTTATGACTATGATTTAGATTATCGTTGTGGCACAGGGCATGGTGTTGGTCATTTCTTAAATGTTCATGAAGGACCTAATGGACTTCGTCCAAAGAGTCTTTATGGTCATGAAGCATGCATCGTTCCAGGTATGATTACAACCGATGAACCAGGTGTTTACGAAGAAGGCAGTCATGGTATTCGTCATGAAAATGAGCTTTTATGTGTTAAACATACAGAAAATGAATATGGTACTTTCTTAAAATTTGAACCAATCACTTATGTTCCATTTG
>OIEG01000384.1_pt1 | contig 19606 bp, 20 predicted proteins | sample 1581751 | NCBI WGS metagenome assembly OIEG01 (sample SAMN01760950, study PRJEB22395) | human gut metagenome | reverse complement strand
TGCGAACACACCAGTCAAGCACTAACCACGACTTACCTATCTTCGGAGCACCGCAAAGCATAGATACTCCCTGGGGAAGCAATGAGTCGATGCAAAAGGTTATTGGATTGATTCGCATATCCATTAATGTTTCACCGTCAATGACAGTAAGCTTTTTGTTGTTACGCACTATAACAACTCCTTCCATAAAATATTGAAAGCTTTTTGCTCTCAATATATAAATGTCAGAAATTTTCAAAAAACCGTAAAAGTCCGTGACAATACAATTTGCTTTCCTGGATACTTGTGATTTTATTTTCAAAGTGATATAATATAAACGGAGTTGATACTATGGACATAAAGGACAATGTACTGAAAAAGTTGAATACAACTAATCTTTTCAATGTCACATATAAAAAAGATAAGTTTGCACTCAGCGATAAGGAATATCCTATTGGTTACACAAGTTTCCTTGTAATGGATACCGATAGTCGATTTATTGATGAAAATATTTTTGAAGATTTAAGAATTTTTACGGAAGAATTATTAGACAAGGATTTTAGCAGAACTGATTTTTTAGATTATCATTCAAAAATAATTTCAGCGATTGATATCTTGAGCCAATATGAAATTTTTAAAATATTTGATATCAAGAAATGTAAAGAGATAATTAATAAACTTTTTTCGGAAGAAAAAATCAAGTTTTATGAAGAATATGACCGATTCACAAAGAATGAATATAGAATAAAGATTTCAGAAAAATTAGACGAGTTAGTCAAAGCATCTGTTGATTTAGAAACGGCTTTATCAATCGGTTTTTATATCTCGTCGGCTGTAAAGGAAGTAGAATATTATTCATCTGTCGTGTTTCAGATTACAAATAAAATAGTCAAAAACAATGCACGAACAAAAGCAGAACTCGCACAAGCATTCGATGATTTTATAAACGACCCTTATATGAATTTTATATTTGAAGTTAACAGCCACCCATTCGGCACAAGAGCAACAATAATCCCTGTGGTAGAATCTGAAAACGGCACAAGTAAGATTTTTCGGAAGGTTTATTACAATAATCTGAAAGACTTTCTGATGACGGATTTATTTGAAGGCTACATTCACGGTCACTATCTTTGGAGATGCGATATCTGCGACAGATATTTCTTTATGACCACAGCACGCAATCAACTGTATTGCAGTACGGTAAATAAGAAATACGGTGTGCCTTGTTCGTACATTGCAAAACACCCGGAAGTCACAAAAAGGAAAATGAAAAAGCAAAGAAAATCCGACAGTCCGTATTATGTTCTGTGGAAAAATCGTTACGACTCTATCCGCAAAAATAAAAGCCTTAGCAAATACAGTGCGAATGTATCTGCCAAGGCAAAGGAGCTTATTGACTATTATTTCAATTTGGCTAATGTTGACTTTGACTATGCCGAAAATCAATACGAGAAAGATATGGAGCTTTCAAAAATATATGAGGAGGCTATGAAAGATTAAGGAAAATAAAATGTATCAGCTTGATTATGTTCCAATCAGGCTTGCTAACTTGAATGATTATTTTACACGCTACAGAGAAACAAGGAACGAAAAATACTTTAATGAATTTCTTTATTTTTATGAGCCTGTACTCGACAGAAACGCTCAACTGTTTATAAAGAAATATGGATTGGACAATAACAGAATTGACGACTTGAAACAAATCTTTTCATCTCTGCTGTGGTGCGAAATGCAAAGCTATGATTCTGATATAGCTTTACTGCAACTGATAAAATATAAAGTTCTCAAGGATTGGCACGAATATGTCCGTACAGTCTGTGGTAATGTACATATCGATAACGATAATCAGTATATGAATTTGCGAAAAGTAGCATTGCTGCACTCTCAACAACCGAAAAGCAAACCACTTGAAAAAGTGATTGCAGATATTGCAAAGGAACTAAATATTTCCGAAAATACAGTCCGTAACTGCATTATTACTTCAACTCAGTTTAAGCAGAACAACAATCTTGATATTCACAATAAAGATAATGAAAATTATTTCAATCTTTCAATCACTGATGTTGAAATAAATACACTGTCCCCCGAAGATATATATTTCAAAAACGAACAGAGAGAAAAGTTAAAAACAGCTTTGAGTAATCTCAAGCCACAGGATTTAAGGCTGATTGAGTTAGTCTTTGGTATCTGTCCCAACTGCCTGAAAAGCAAGGAGAAGATTACAATCCGTGAAGCATCATTAATAGTCGGTCTGACAGCCGAAGGTGCAGAAAAGAGATTGAAGAAAATTCTAAAGCGATTAAAAGAAAATTTAGAATAATAAGGGTATGAACCACACTTCGATTCACGCCCCTTGCTTTGTTATTTTTTGTGAAATTTATAGCGTTTTAATTTTCAAAATAATTGCTATATTATTGTTTTGATGGTAGAATTTAAATAGAATATTCGTATTACGGTGATGAAAATGACTAGAGAAATCAAAATTAACGAACTGAACAAGTTGCTTGAATTATATACGCATTTGCATGAACTTGGTGTTCCTGATCACAACGAGAATTTGGAGAAAACATGGAACGCAATTTGCAACGATGAAAATCATCACATTATTGTTTCTGAGATTGAAGGCAAAATTGTTTCTTCCTGCGTGTGCGTGATAATTCCAAATCTTACAAGAAATATCCGTCCCTATGCTTTTATAGAAAATGTGGTTACTCACGCTGATTACAGAGGTAAAGGCTACGCAACAGCCTGCCTGAATTATGCAAAGGAGCTTGCACAGAAAGCGGATTGCTACAAAATGATGTTGCTCACAGGCTCTAAAAACGAAGGTACACTTAACTTCTATAAAAGAGCAGGCTACAATTCAGAAGACAAAACTGCATTTATTCAATGGTTATAGGGGTGATATTTTGAAAATAGAGTACAGACAAGCAACGAATACCGATAGTGAAGCTATTGCCTTATTAGCTGTTCAGATGTGGACAAGCCATACAGTAGAAGATTTGTCAAATGGTTTTTCTTCGTTAATGAAGAGCGATAATAATGCTTTATTCCTGTTGATTATTAACGGAACTATAGAAGGGTTTGCACAATGCGGATTAAGGCACGATTATGTAGAAGGCACAAACAGCAGTCCGGTAGGATATTTAGAAGGAATTTTTGTACAAGAAGAATATCGAAAACAAGGCTTTGCAAAACAGCTTCTAAACTACTGTGAGAAGTGGGCAAAAGAAAAAGGTTGCAGTGAATTTGCCAGTGACTGTGAACTCGATAATGAAATCAGTCGGAAGTTTCATAAAAATTTAGGCTTTGACGAAGCAAATAAAATAATCTGTTTTACAAAGAAAATATGACGAGGAAAACAATGAATATACAGTACAGAAAAGCAACTTGGGAAAATTTATGCGAAATAATGGAGCTTATCAAATCCGCTATAATTAATATGAATGAAGCAGAAATATATCAATGGGATGAAGTCTATCCTGACGAAGCTAATATAAAACAGGATATTGACAATAATGACTTATACATAGGAATTGTTGACGAAAAGATAGCTGTCATTTATGTAATAAACAATTCCTGTGACGAAGAATACAATAACGGAGATTGGCAGTATCCCGATACAAAATATAGAATCATTCATAGACTTTGCGTTCACTCTGATTTTCAAAATAAAGGTGTCGGCAAAATCACAATGGAATATATTGAATCCAAACTCAGCAATGCAGGTATTGAATCTATACGGCTGGATGCTTTCACCAAAAATCCTTATGCCCTAAAGCTTTATAAAAACCTCGGCTACAAAATCGTAGGCTATGCCGATTGGCGTATGGGGAGATTTTATTTAATGGAGAAATATTTAACAGGTAACTGATTATGGACTTACGAAAAACTTTTAATTCAGATGAATACAATTACGACAAGTCAAGACCTGATTATCCGAAAGAGTTATTTGAGGATATTTTTGATTATGTCAAATTATCAGGAAATAGTAATGTACTTGAAATTGGAATTGGCACAGGACAAGCTACTTTGCCGTTCCTAAATAATGGTTGTAATGTGACAGCTGTTGAGCTTGGCGACAAGCTTGCGAGTTACTGTGCGCAGAAATTTTCGCATTTTGATAATTTCAATATTATTAATTCAGATTTCATTGAAGCTGATTTATCTGAAAAGAGCTTTGATCTTATTTACAGTGCAACCGCTTTTCATTGGATTTCAAAAGACAGCGGATATGCAAAAATAAAATCATTGCTAAAGTCTGACGGTGCTGTCGCTTTATTTTGGAATCACCCATTTGTCAGCAATGTAAGTGACGAAACAAATCTTGCGAATATGGCTGTTTATAAAAAGTACCGTTCGAATGATAAAATACCTGTTGAATTTGATTCGATAAAATGTCAGGAGCAAATCAATGAACTTAAGCAATATGGATTTACCAATATAAAATCAAAAGTATATAAACGAATCCGCAGGCTGACAAGTGAGGAATACATATCCTTAATTAAGACCTATTCCGACCACAATGCTTTGCCTGAAAGTGTACGGAAAGCTTTTGAAAAGGATATGAAGAAAGCTATTGACTATGTCGGCGGAGTTATTAATATTTACGATACGATTGATTTGTATTTAGGGAGAAATTCACTATGAACATAGAGTACAGAAAAGCAACCCTTGATGAAGCAGAAAGAGTATGCTATATTGTTCAGCACACGAAGGCTGAAATTTATCCCGATTACTATACAAAAGCCGTTGTTGACTTTTTTGGCAGACTTCACAGCATTGATAATATAGTAAAAGATATTGAATCAGGCAGAATAAGCGTTTTAATCAAGGACGGCGAAATTATCGGCACAGGCAGTCATACCGATAATCACATTACAAGGGTTTATGTTCTGCCTGAATATCAGGGGCAAGGCTGTGGCAGTCGTATTATGGACGAGCTGGAAAAAGAAATTTTCTCAAAATACAATTTCTGCGAGCTTGACGCTTCTCTTCCTGCTTGTATTTTCTATGAAAACCGTGGCTTTAAAACGGTAAAGCATATTAAATACGATATCGGCAACGGCGCTTTTATGATTTATGAGATTATGAGAAAGTATAAAGAGAAATAATTATGGATAAATGCAAAAAATATGAAAAGACATCTTCTGTCAGGCGGAGTTATCCGCAATGCTTACGGAAGATTGAAATAATTTTGAGGTATAAATGGACTACACAATAAGAGAAATGAGAACAGATGAATACCCTCTGCTTGACGATTTTTTATATCAGGCAATTTATCAGCCGGACACAACGAACTTAGCACCGAAATCAATTATCAATAAGCCCGAGCTTCAGGTTTACATTAAGGACTTTGGAAAGCAAAAGGACGATTATTGCTTTTGTGCCGAGGTTAATAATAGAATTATCGGAGCAGTGTGGGTGCGTAATATCAATGGGTACGGCAGTATTGACGATGTTACAGTTGAGTTTGCTATCTCGGTTTTTGACGAATATCAAAAAATGGGGATAGGCACTGCACTGATGAACAGAATGCTTGAACATCTGAAAGAACTGAATTATCCAAAAGCCTCTCTTGCTGTTCAAAAGGAAAACTACGCTGTACGAATGTATCTTAATATCGGTTTTGATATCGTTGATGAAAACGAACAGGAATATATTATGATACATAGGTTAGGTTACGAAAATGACTAATTCGGATACTATAATTTGCTAAATTATTGAGGAGAATGATTATGAACAATTTTAAAAAAGCAAAAGGATTTGTTTACAGAAACGCCCGTCCACTCGACCTCGCCAGATTCCGATTCCATTTTGAAAACGGAAGTGCTGATGAGGTGCTTTATGCACTGTCCTTTTATCAGAATGACGACGGCGGTTTTGCCTATGCGATTGAACCTGACAATTGGAATGAAAGTTCAACTCCAATCGGCACTTGGGCGGCAACTATGATTTTACGGGAAATAGGATTTTCAGATACTTCTCACCCTATTATCAGTGGTATTCTGAAATATCTTGACAGCGGAAAAGATTTTGCCGACGGCAAGTGGTTTAATACCGTTCCCGGCAATAATGATTATCCTCACGCTGTTTGGTGGAAATGTGAGGGAGCCGGACTGCCTGCGGATAACCCCACCGTCAGTCTTGCGGGATTTGCACTGCGCTTTGCAGATAAAGCAAGTGCGCTTTACAGAAAAGCGTGCGAAATAGCGACAAAATCTGTGGCTGAATTTATGAAAAATCCCACTGACGAATGTCATACCGTCAGGTGCTTTGCTGATTTACTCGGCTATTGCGAGCAAATTGAGGAATTCAATCTATTTGACATTAATGCCTTTCGCAATGCGATAATAAAAAAAGTGAATGAAACCATCTGCAAAGATACAAGCAAATGGGCAAAAGAATATGTATGCACACCGTCCTTCTTTAATTTTAAGAAGAACAACATTATTAAGTGTATCGACCTTAAGCTTTGCGAATACGAGGCAGAAATCATCAGGAATGCCCAGTTACCTGATGGTTCTTATCCTGTTACCTGGCAATGGTACACTGATTACAAGGAATTTGAAATCGCCTCAAATTGGTGGAAGTCGGATATTATCATAGGGAATATGCTTTATTTGCGAGAGCTTGGAAAGATATGATTATGTCCTCAAAAAGTCGGACAATAAATAGAAAATCCTGATATGATACTATCAGGAGGTAAAGATTATGGATATTCTGAAACAGCTTAACAATACAGTTATTTATATTGAGGACAACCTATGCGGTGAGATAGATACTGACAAAATTGCAGAAATCGCTCTTTGCCCTTACGATAAATTCAAACGCTTTTTTAGCTATATGACAAATATGTCGGTGAGCGAGTATATCCGAAAACGCAGGCTCTCGCTTGCGGCATATGAATTGTTGAATAACAAAGTAAAAATCATAGAACTTGCTGTCAAATATGGATACAACAGTGCTGATTCATTTACGAGGGCATTCGCAAAACAACACGGAGTATTGCCGACAGAAGTGAGTGCAGATACGTCGCTGAAGGTTTATCCGCCGGTTTTATTCTACATTGCAATTAAAGGTGCAAATGAACTGAATTTCAGAATCGTAAACACAGATGAAATCAAACTCAAGGGTATCTCACGACAGTTTACAGGCCTAGCCGCTGACCGCTTTGAGCAGGAACATATTATGTGGTCAAATCAGCACGACAATGTTCAAGATCAAGTCTGCACTACCGTTGAAGGTGTTTGGTACGGTATATGGGATAACGGAGTTTATTCAATAGCCAAGAAAGCCAATGAAATTGATAATCCTAACCTTGAAAGCATTAAAATACCAGCAGGCAAATATGCAGTTTTCTCAACCGACTTTGGCGGTTTTGCCGGCGATGTTCTTCCAAAACTCCGAGAGAGAATATTTGATTGTTGGTTTCCCGATTCTGGATATGAACAGGCTCAAAATTACGAATTGGAAGTTTACTACCTTTATCCCAAAAACGAAAAGAATAAACGGCATTATGAAATTTGGATACCAATTGAATAGTTTATGTTATACCTTTCTGAGTAAAACCAGGACGGTATATTCTTTTATAGAATATATGTATCGTTTACAAAATTGTGTGATATTTTAGTGCAAAATTAATAATTTTTTTGCTATTTTTTGTACATAAAAAAAGGTAATCAATATAGAAATTAAGAGTTTTTTATGATAAAATAAAAGTAGAATTTTGTCAATTACTGTATGAAGTGATATTTCCATTCATAAAATTATCAAAATATTAATTATTGTATCTCTAATATTACGGATTAACGTTACGGTCAATATTCATTTACAAAATCATGTCTAAGCAATTAATATGAATGATTTTACCTCTCAAATCATCTAAAATAAATCATAGAAGGTGAAAAAATGAACATTACATTAACTAGCGAAATTGAAAAAAGAGCTGAAAAAGCAGAAAATTTAAGCTTTTGTAAAGGAATCAAACTAATAAAAATTAAAGATTTGGTTGCAAACATGCTAAGTACTATTGGCTCAAATAATATTTTTGAACAATACACTCTTCATGATATTTCTCATATTGATCAAATGCTTAAAATAGCCGAATGGTTAATACCTAAATCTACAAAAGAAATTATGACATCAGCAGAATGGTTAATGCTCACACTTGCAATTTATTTTCACGATTTGGGAATGGTTGTAAGTAAAGAAGAATTCAACAAACGAAAAGAAAATAATGAATTTTTAAAATTTAAATCGGCGACATTAACCAGTGCTTCAAAAGAATATAAAAAATTTTATGAAGATGAAAAATATCTGTATCAGGAATTTGTCAGACAGTATCATGCTGTTCGTATCCGTAGCTGGCTTGAACTGAAAACACCAAATAGATATGGACTATCCACTGTTCAACAAGAAATTATCAATTCTTCGTTTTTAGCTGCTTCAGATTTTGATCTGTTCAAAAAAGATTTGGCAATGATTTGCGAAAGTCATCATTTGGACGATATTGATAATTTTTCCAAATATAAAATTCAGAGTCGATACGGTAATACCGATGATGCATGTGTAAATTTGAATTATATTGCCATTATTTTAAGGATTGCCGATTTGTTACATATCACAAACGACCGAACCCCAACTATTCCAAGAATGCTTATAGATATTAATAATCCAATAAGCATAATAGAATGGGAAAAGCAAAATGCTGTTAAGGCTATCACACCTAAACCTAAGAGAAATAAAGAAGGATGCATTGATAATTCTATTCCTAAAGACACAATTGAAATAACAGCATATTTCTCGGGCTCAGAAACTGCTGAAGCATATTTTGGATTATCCTCTTATTTACAATATGTGAAATCAGAATTATCAAAATGTAACAAAATTGCAGAAAAGGCACGAAATCAGGAAGGATCTGTATACATCTTTCCGTGGAAAGAAATAGATGAAAAAAACATTATTACCGAAGGATTTGAAGCTAAGAAGTTATCTTTTTCTATAGAGCAAGAAAACATATTAAAGCTTTTAGTTGGGCACACTCTTTACAACGATTCCTCTGTTGTTGTAAGAGAGCTTACACAAAATGCTATTGATTCAATAAAACTACAAAAAATTATAGACTCCCGCAATCATAAATCTGATAATAGTGGTAAAGTGTCTATTCGTTGGGATGAAGAAAATCGCTTACTTTCATTTTACGATAATGGTACCGGTATGACTATTGCAGATATCGAAAATTATCTATTGAGAGTAGGTGCGTCTAAATACAGACAAAAAGAATTCATTGAGAACTATACTGAATTCAATCCAATAAGTAGATTTGGAATCGGCATTCTCACGTGTTTTATGGTTGCAAATGATGTTGATATCGAAACTAACCATGAAAACTCCGAAGAATTAAATCAAATTTGTCTGAGAAATGTCAACGGAAAGTATTTACTAAAAAAAGTAGCAAAAGAAAATGCAGATCCATATATTCGTGCACATGGAACTATAATAAGGTTGCATATACGCTCCGATATAGATATGACAGATTTAGAGAAAAACTTAAAGAAATGGATTGTTGTCACCGAGGTTCCGGTTGAACTGGTTATTGGTGAGAATAGCAAATCAATAGGTTTTTCTAGTTTGAAAGAAGCTCTTATACATACACTTAAGGATGCCAATGTTATAGTCGATGGAAAAAAATACAGAGTTGAAACAAAAACATCTGGAAATGTTACTATTGCTTGCGCTTTGCGATATAACAAGTACATATCAGATTGGAGTTTCATGAACATAGATGAAGTAAAAAGCAAACAAAACAAACCTATTGTAGGCACATGTGTGGAAGGAATCCGCGTAGAATTCACGTCACCTGGATACCTAAGTAATAACTTACTTGCATTAGCTAATATCACTGGCAGTAGATATCAAACCAATGTCGCACGTACAGCTTTGGAGTATGATTCAAATCAAGAGGTTCTCAAATCTATTTATGATTGCTATAGAATGTTCATAGAAGACCAAATTAATTTACTAAAAAAGTCAAATTACTCCCTTTCTTGGGCTGTTAAGGAAGGAATGTTCTTGCTTTACCCGATTCTACCAAGTTCATCAGTCTCTGACGAAAAAGTTAAACCTATTAGTACTACAAATCTAATACAATCTTTATCCGAGCTCTTATGCATATTTGTGGAGCAAAAGAGTGGCAGAGAATTAACTTCTGTTAAGAAGATACAAAGCATCCAAAAACTCGATATATTTGATTGTAAATTAATTAGTGCAATAGAGCATTTGTTTAGAGAAATCCCTACTCAAAAAACTGTTTTTGAAATGATAGAATCAGTTTGTGAATGCGATTATTTCTCAACTAACAATCCTGTCATCACAAATTTTGATGAAAGCAATGTTATACATGCGCAAATAATCAAAAATAAACAAGTTAGCAAAATACAAGTAGATACAGTAATTCGAAAAATACAATTGACCTTTGAAGAAAGAAACGATATATGGGATAAATACTTTTTGCTTACACGCATAAACAACGATAGCAGAGTATTGCATTTACCTAAACAAGATTTTAAAATTCAAGGACTACAGAATGAGGTAGGAGTGAAAACAATAGGCGGAATTTATTTAAATAGTGGTTCTGAGTTAAGTGATTACTTAAAAAAAGCTATTACTGCATTAAGTGAGAAAAGCAAAGAAAATGATATATTAATTCAAGTGTTTCTGGAAACGATTTTTGATTCTAATTTATTAGAATCTGCTTTTGTCGGTAAAGAATTAGACTACGTATTTAGTAGACATCGCAATTTATTAGTGAATAGCGAAATTAATTCTAAAATTTGGAATATATTAGATGTTAATGAATTCAAAGAAGTTATATTATCAAAAAACCATAATATTTTCTCACTTGAAAATTGGAGCAGAAGAATTTAAGAATACATCACTCTTTAAAGAATTATCCTTACGAGCAGTCAGCATCCTTCTGCCCCTGCCAATAACAAGCACTTCAAAAAGGCGATTCCCAAGCCATTTTTGAGGTGCTTTTGTTATTAATAATTAGTTTTATATTTACCTCTGAACGCATTTATTTCTACAACTTTTCCGAATTTTTCTACAACTTTCTGACTTTTTTCTTCTTGCTTTTCTTCTCCGAAAATCTTTTCATAGTCAGAAGCTATTGCCATTTTTGAAGTTTTATCAACATGAGCATAAAATCTAAAAGTTGTAGAAGGATTGCTGTGACCTAACCATTCAGCCGTTTGCACATATGAAAAGCCTTTGTTTAACAAATTACTTGCTACGCTATGCCTTAAATCGTGCAAACGCAAACCGTAATATCCTAAGCTATCAGCAATTTTACGGAAATTTTTAGTTAAATAATTAGGTGTAATAACTTTGCCGTTCTCGTGAGTAAATACAAAATCACTATCTGAATATAATTCCTCAAACTCCTTCTTGTTCTCAATCTGCCATTGCTTTTGAACAAGAAGTTTTTCTTTTATAAGAGGAATTATCGGCATAGTCCTGTTACTGCTTGAATTCTTAGTATCATCAGTATAATTTGATTCTCCTGTAAGTTCTTTGGTACATTGCTGTAAAGTTTCGCAAATATGTATCGTGTTATTCTCAAAGTCTACATATTCCCACTTGATACCTAACACTTCACTTCTTCTCAATCCATAAATTGAACACAGTAAAACAGGCAAATAAATTATGTTATCCTCAATAGCTGTGAGCATATTGTTAATTTGTTTTTGATTTAAGAATTTAGCATTAAAGGTTTTTAGTTTCGGTCTTTTTGAGTTAACATCAGGATTATAATTTATATATCCTTTTTCTACTGCGTCATTCAATGCCTTAGAAATATTCTGATGATGGTGTTGTATAGTTCGAGGTGAAAGCGGTTCAGCCTTTTCCAATTTACTGTCTGTATTATTTTTGAATTTATAATAGTCCGATAAATCAGTAGGCTTTAACTCTTGTAACCTTATGCCCTTTTCTCGAAAATATGGAATTATATGTTTTTCCATATTTCCCTTATAACTGCGATAGGTATTAGGTCTGACTTCGGACTTTATATCTTTTAGCCACATTTCAAAATAATCAGCTACAGTAATTTCACTGTAAAATCCTCTGCATTCTTTGCTATAATTATCAATAAGTTCCTGCAAAAATGCTTCTGCTTTACGCTTATTGTTTTTGACAGGCAATTTTGTAGTACGCCAAATCTGTTTTCTTGTTCCGTTTTCATCAGTTACATATAGCCGAGCATACCAAATCCCGTTCTTTTCAACTATACTTCCATTGACTCTATTTTTGTTCATTTTTCTCCTTTCCGAAAGAGCCAACCATAACTGATATAATAATACCACTTACAGTCGGCTCTTTCAAGATTTTTAAAGCTAAAATCAGCTATTCAAATAAGTTTGTACACTTTTTTTCGGGATAATGTACTTTGTACCGATTCGTTTAGATTTTAGTGTTCCGTTTTTTAGCATTATATAGACAGCATTTCTGCCTATCCCCAAAATTTTCTGAACATCTTTTACGGTTAATACATCGCCGTAGTCGCTCAACTTATTCATATAATCACCATTCGCTATCATCAAAATAATACGCCTTGAACAAAACGCCTGTATTAGTCAGAAATACACCTTGCTTATCCTTTGGTATCTTCTCTGCTCCGTCTGTATTATCAAGAATAATTTGAGAAAGCACCTTGTCAGCTCTACCGCAAATTCTAAAGTCAGTATTATTTTTTATCTGACCTTTGAGGACATCAGAATCAGGTCTTTGTGTTGCCAAAATAAGGTGTATTCCAAAGGCTCTGCCTTGTCTTGCTATTGTGGATAACATACTTTCTATTTTTGCAACCTCTGCTTTACTTTCCTTGTCTAAGCCTGTTTTATCAAGCAATTCAGCTACTTCATCACAGGCAAAAATTATCCTATGAAAATCACAGTCGGTCACTTTATTGTATTGCTCTATATTTGCGCACTTGCAGTTACGAAATAGCTCTTTACGGCTTTCAAGCTCATTTACAATATAATCAAGGCGTTTTATCAGTCTTTCCTGCTCCGTGATGATTTCGCATTTTCTTTCCCATATTCCGCAGAAATCCACACCGCCCTTGAAATCAGCTATGTAAACTTCATAACCTTTCTCAACACATTGCATTAAAAGTAATTTGAGCAATACAGACTTACCCGAACCTGACGAACCGCCTATCAGAATATGCGGTGTAACTTTTAAATCTACCGTTACTTTGTCAAGCTGACTTTCTCCGAGCAACAATACACCGTCCTTATCAGGCAACAAAGCATTATCCCATTCAATTTTGTCAGGCAAATCATTACTTGCAGAAACAGTTTTTATAATAACATGTTGAAAATCTTTTCCCGAATTTATGCTTACAATCCGAACATTCAAAGCTGTTTCAATGTCTGTGCATTTCTTCTCAAATTCATTTATAGGTATAGTTGGAGAATAAAATTCAAATACATCTGCTTTTGCTTCTTTATGCCTTGATAATAAAATTGGCGTTTCTCCTGACTTATCTTTGAAACCAACACTGTAAAGACATTTTTCAATTCTCTTTGCTGATAAGGGAGTACCCAACTTTGAAACAATTAGTAATGTACCGATAATTGTAATAGCTATAATTGTTAAGTTAAACACCCATTGCATAAAAATTGGTAAATAAGCAAATTCAATATTAAGTATGTTTTGTTCGACAGAATACCAAAACAGACACATAACAATTATAAAAGCAACTGGAAAAATCGCTTTCCATTTTTTGTCCCTGATATTTTTCAGTCCTGTTAATAGACGTATTGTTTTTATGTGATTAAGTATCAATTTCATCTAATTCCACTTCCTTATGTATTATTTTCTTTTTAGCATTACCCTTTTTATCATACTCAATTACATAGTTAATTCTGCGTAGAAATGCGTTATAGGTTTTCTGCTTCTCAAATTGTTCATTTACATACTGCTTATTTAACGGCAAGTTACTTGTAATAATTACTTTTGTATAACAAGCAACTTTATCCGTATAGCGTGCAGGCAACATCAGAGGATAAATATCTAAATAATTAAGCATTTCCTCAATAGGAATTTGTGAAGCAAATTCTTCAAACACCAAAACATCTTGTCCTGAATATGAATCAAATTTAATGCCGTTCTTTGGGTATGTTGTAATTCTGCAAATACTTTCAGCAGGATATTGTTGATAAATTCCTCTTGTCTTACCGACACCGCTTGCACCGTGAATATAAGTTACACATACACTTCGCATACGCTCCCTGTATTTATCTGCAAGAAATGTTTGTCTAACCATGTCAATAGCATTTGCTCTGAAAATATGTTGCGGGTATTCGGTAATGATTTCACTTGTTGACATACCTGAAACAATATCTTCAAGGATTTGAGACAATTCAGGGGAATTCTCTTCAAGCTCTGACGGAGCTTCTCCAAACTCTTTAAAGCTACCCTCAATACTTGTTTCTGCTTTAGCTGTATTTGTCCATTTTCCTGTTTTAGTTATATAGGCAATATTATCTGCAACAGAACCATATGCTTTATCAATATGCACTGTAGGAAAACGTTTTTTAAGTGTAGAAAAACGAACCTTGCTGTTAGCATAAATGAACAAATGAATATGCTGTGTACCGTTTTCACCAATTTCTCGTGAAAGACAAGCATATCTAAATTTAAAAGTGCTCAAATTTTTTTCAATCTTACTTTCGGTCAAGTTATGCTCTTCGGGATTATTGATTGTAAGTAGCCATTTTCGACTCTGAATATCTCGAGAAATTTTTATCACCTCTTTTGTATTGCGACATTCGTGCCTAAAGGTAATACTTACCTTTAGGCACAGCCGCAGTCGGCTGAAACACGCTAATGCGTGTTCGCCGACTACAGCAACTAATTGAATTATCCCTCTGTTTTTCCAACTGCCTTAATTCCTTTTGCAGTAGCTCTTACTATGTAGCCGTTTGGTGACCAAACAGGTGACATTTCTGCACCAATTAACTCAACTTCTAAAGGATTATCTTCGCTTACATCAATCTTTTTGGCAGAAACATCAACCTTAATCCCTATTTTTTCAAAGCCTAAATCAGGACATACAATATCATAACGCAAACAAACAACCTCGTCTGAAACTCTATGACCGTTATCATACTGAAATACTGGCTTTACATTTACAGCAATAAGATTACTTCCAAGACAGTTTGGATCAAATTTAAGTTTTGTAATATCCATTGTTTTACTCCTTTCGATAAATATTGTGTTATTTTTCTTATGCATGCATAATCGAAGCAATTACCGCAATTTTTTTAATTAGGTCTTGCTTCTGAAGTTATTATATAATATAATGTTAGTGATGTAGTTATGTTTAAAAAATATTTTTTTGATATTTTTCACCCAACAATTATTGGAGGTATCATAATGTTAGCAATCAATTTTAAAAAAACGAAGGAATATATCTACAAAAGCTGTGTTAACAGAGTAGATAAAAAAAGAAAAGAGTTAAAAAAACCTCAGATTGACTTATGCAGGAATGATAAATCGCTTGTAAGTTGTTTTTTTAATTGTAAAATAACAAAGAATAATCCATATCTTGTTACTAAAAAGTTACTAGATTATTATTCAGACGAAACAGCTGAACGAACTGGTGCGGTCCCAGCTTTCAAATTTTCAAATGAACATGAAGTTTTATGGGGAAATGATGAAGAGTTCGATAAAAACCTTTTTTCTATCTTCTCTTTGATCATAAAGGACATACTCGATTCATCGTGTAAGGAAAAAGAAATTTTAGAATATACATTAAGCGATAATATCATTTATGCAAAATATTTAACTTTTTATAAAATCAAGAAAGTCTATGATATATCACTATTGAAAAGCTTTGCTATATGGGATTATATGGTGGATGATATTCATATGAACAATTATCTTGAGACCGCAATTAATCATTTATATAACAAACCAGATTTTATGGAAAAGTTCAAAAAAATATTTCTTGTATTTTCTAAACGCTACAATGATTACACCCATATTGACAAACGTTTATACAAACATTTAATTCCTGAATTTAAATTACTATTAGAAGAGTATAAACCTACCAATAGTTCGTTAGGAATAAGAGTCAAAACGCTCATTGAAACAGATATTATTAAATCAATAGAACAAATTAATACTTTTAAAAACAACTCTGAATTTTTATTTTCATCAGAATTTCAAATTAACAAAGAGATCATAAATGCCTCTTCTCTTTACATAACAAAACTAGAAAAGATTGCCGATACTTGCGAGCAGACAGGAATATATATATATGGTTGGTGACTTTTTATCGTAAAAAATATTTTTTTAGCATAACTTTCTCTCAACCCTTTTATGTTATCATTACCATACAAGTTGATCACTTGGTCTCTTGAATACTATGATAATAAGGAGTACACTACAATGTCACAAAAGAAAATCTACAGTATTGATCCAAAAGATATACAGATTATTATATCCGAATGGAAAAAAGTCAAACCCATAGCTGATGAATACACTAAAGTTATTGAAACTGCAAATTGCGAATTGATGGAATATATCAACAACCGCACTCCGTTAACTAACCCTAATTATGGACACTTAAGTAAATTCAGCCGCATGAACCGTATTATGAGCATATATACTTCTACAATTCCAGATTTTCTTAAACAAGTCAAATCAGGAGTTACACCCACATTGCTTAACGAAGATATAATTGAAAAGTTGTCTTTGATAGCTCGTGAAGCAACAGAATGGAAAAAAGCATATAACAAAGCTGTTTCAGAATATAAATCCATACAGTCAGTATATAAATTAACTTTCTATAACAAAGACGGTACTTTTAATTTTACAGATTGGCTTTAAGAAAAGAAAAGTGGTTTTTGACATTATATTTTTGAATGAGTAAACTTTTTATAAACCGCTAACGCAGAAATGTGTTAGCGGTTTGTTTTATAAGGTTCGCTATGGTTAAAACAATAGCGTTATTTTTTATCCGATTTTTGTAGGTATTGTCACGCACAATTTCCATTTCTGAGTTGAATATTCAAAATCTTCATCGCAGGCTTTTAATTGCTCAATTTTATTCCGTTCAATCACTCTGTCAAGTATTGCCCTGACGGCGTATCGTTTTACTTGCTACTTGACAGAGTGATTTTCACTACATTTTTTTGAGCCATAAAGCCCCATACGATTGAAGATTTATACGAATATTTCCACAATTCAGAAAGGAGAGAAAAAATAGCGTGACAACTTAAAAATCGGAGTTTTTAAAACCCCACCGAAATCAGAATTACCGAATATAAAATTTAAAATTAAAATTAACTTTCAAAGGAGCAAACATTATGAAATACTTTACAAACTGCAAAACAGCCGAAGAACTCAAAAAGGAATACAGAAAATTAGCTAAACAGCTTCACCCCGATTTGGGTGGAGATACGGAAGAATTTAAGGTTATGCAAAGCGAATATGAAACAACGTGGGAACGCTTAAAGAACATACATACAAATTCAAATGGCGAAACCTACACTAAAGAAACAGCTGAAACACCTCAGGAGTTTATCAATATAATTAATGTGCTTACAAGTTTTAATGACATAGAGGTTGAAATATGCGGCTCTTGGGTTTGGGTATCAGGCAATACAAAAGAGCATAAAGAAATTTTAAAAAACTTAAAATTCCGATATGCTCATAAAAAACAGGCTTGGTATTATCATACAGAGCCATACCGCAAAAAATCTAAAAGAGAATTAACGCTTGATGAAATCCGTGATATGTTCGGAAGTCAGAAATATCAACCAAAAGCTGAAAAAGAGCTATCATTACAATAATCATAATAGGTTTTAGGGAAGCAGGAATTGCTTCCCTTTTATCTGTGTTCCCTCCTACCAACCTATAAAAAATCCGACAGCATTAGTGAAACTGTCGGATTTTTTAGTATTATGTTGAAATTTATGCTAATCTGAAACTTTTAAGAATTGCAATAACCTCGTTCTGTTCTTGTGTTGTAAAGTTTTTTTCAGAGTCGGAAGCTGTAAAGGATATTGTGCCTGAATACGGAAATGTAAATTCTCCACTTGTCGCTTTTCTTACATCTTCTCGTATTCCCTCTTCTTTTACAGGTAAAACAGCGTATGACACATTTCCGTCAACATCAGTGTACTCCCTATCGGTTTGCATATTAAGTATGCCTGTTGTTTTTAGCTTTGCAACCATAAATTCACCGAGTGAGCTGTGGTCTGTCGCCTGAACAAAGCCCGGAACAAATTGTGACTGTGCAACCTTGCTAATATTCACCCGAGCCATACTTACTCCGCTACCGCCACCCTCTAATTTACCGGAATAATGCAGAAATGTCACACTTGCACCTTTGCCGTTCTCAATGATAACAAGTTCCTGTTGCTGATTGCATTCTTCTTTTGTAACGCTCCAATTATCGGGATAATTAAATACAAATGTAGGATATGTAACCATATTGACCTCTTGATAACGAGTTGTATATTCATTGCTCAGAACAACTTCCTCCTCGCTTTCGGCTGTTTTTTCTTCAACCCTTTCCGTTGCTTTTTCAGCTGTCATTTCAGTAGGATTTTGTGATGTTTCCTGAACTGTGGTTATCTCTGTAGTATGTACTTGAGTTGTACTTTCTACCGAAACAGTTGAAGCGGTGTTGTTGATTTCTTGACTTTCACTGTTTCCGCAAGCACAGCTTAAAAGCGAAGTAGATAATATTAAAGCTGATAAAACTATTTTTTTGTAAATACGCATATTCATTTCTCCTTTAACTTTTAGAAAATATAGCCGAATAAATTGCTTATAAAATCAGCTCCATTTTTTATTACTTTTTCCGCTTCGTTAATAAACAAATCCTGTAATACATCAGCTATTTGATTAATTGTGACCTTTAGTATAATTATACCTAATAATAAAACAATGAATATGATTATCGCTATTTCAAATACTGGCTTCTGTCCATTGTTAAAATAAGACTGAATCATTTCATAAACGAAAATTACTGATACAAACACACTAATAGCAAATACTAACGGAGTAGTCTGCGGAAAAACAAATCCCAAAAGCAAATTTATTATTAAAGCTGTTGCTATAGGTAAACTTGTAGACCCTAACATATTTAAACTGCATTTAAAATTAGGGATAGGCATTTTCCTAATTTTCAAAGAAATGTTTAATCCACCAAATGCAATTAATGACACAAAAACTGCAAAAATGAAAAATGGAATAAACAATTCAATTATAAGAGATATTTCCAAATTAGGCAAATACTCTGTTGCGTTATCCCCTAAAATATTTGTTGCCACGGAATTAAACACACTGTTTATTGAGTTTAAAACTGAGTTGATATTTTGCGTAATGTTAAGGCAAGTAACAAAGCTATACAAAAGTATAGTAAAAAATAGAAAAACAACACCAATCCACGAATCTACTTTTTTAGATTCATCAATTACGCTCGCTGGATTTTTGGATAAAAAACTCTTCAATAATCTTTTTCCATCACTTACTGTTTTATTTATTGCCGTTTTATTACAACTTGTTGTTGCCTGTAAATCAGCACCACACCTATTGCAAT
>OIEG01000381.1_pt1 | contig 19690 bp, 14 predicted proteins | sample 1581751 | NCBI WGS metagenome assembly OIEG01 (sample SAMN01760950, study PRJEB22395) | human gut metagenome | reverse complement strand
GTTTTTTCTTTAGGGAGGAAATAATGGAAAATTTAATTTTTAGTTTAAATGCGACCGTGCCTGTTTTTGCGATGATTGTATTAGGAATGTTTTTTAAGAAGATAGATATTATTGATGACGTTTTTGCTTCTAGAATGAATAAGTTTGTTTTTTTAATTCCCCTACCTGTCTTATTATTTAAAGATCTAGCAACTTTAGATTTTAAGACAATTTGGGATACGAAGTTTGTTCTATTTTGTTTTTTCATTACAATTTTAAGTATTTTAATTGTTACTTTACTTTCTTTTTTATTAAAGAATAAACAAAATCAAGGGGAATTTATTCAAGCAAGTTATCGTAGTTCGGCAGCTTTACTCGGTATTGCCTTGATTCAAAACGTCTATGGAAAAGCAACCATGGCGCCTTTAATGATTATTGGGAGTGTCCCTTTATATAATATTATGGCCGTTGTCGTCCTTTCTTTCTTTTCACCTGAAAGAAAAGGATTAAGTAAAGAAGTTTGGCTTAAGACAATCAAAGGTATTTTGACAAACCCAATACTTATTGGAATTGTAGTTGGTATTCTATGGTCTTTACTTCATTTACCAATGCCAACGATGTTAGATAAGACCGTGACTTCGATTGGAAATGTAGCTACTCCATTAGGTTTAATGGCGATGGGAGCAACTTTTAATTATAAAGAAGCCCTTGGTGATTTAAAACCAGCATTATGTGCTGCATTCATTAAGTTATTTGGCTTCTGTGCAATGTTTCTACCCTTAGCTATCTATTTAGGGTTCCAAGGAGAACAGCTCATAGCTATCCTTGTTATGCTTGGTTCAGCAACGACTGTTTCATGCTTTGTTATGGCTAAAAATATGGGACATACAGGAATACTTACTAGTACAGTAGTCATGTTAACAACCATCTTTAGTGGATTTTCTATAACAATGTGGCTTTATATTTTAAAAGGAATGGGACTTCTTTAGAGGCTGTAACGAAATAAAATATTGATATAGTCCAGCAAAAAAGACAATGTTGCCAGTATTATACTGATGTACATTGTCTTTTTTTGTAGTGTGCCGGGCATGGCACTAGATAAACCAACCACAGGTATTTACCGCCAAGTGTAATGAACCACAAGTTGTTGTCAGTGATGATAAGGATAAAGGAAGTGATGTAGTGATTCCTTTGAGCGTACGAACAGACTTCACAAGAAGAGGATTGAAAAATACAAAAATGGAATTTCTCGTTGTATATTTGGGTTATAATTTGAAAAAATATCATAAATATAGATTGAAGAAAGAAAAATCAACATAATCAAAAGGTCTTCTTAACTAAAAAGTATGTACTTACAAATAAATAAAAAGTATATAAAAATCAGGTTACATCTCGCTAAAATAGCTGAAGATGTTTTTTTATACGAAAAACAAAGAAAAAGAAGCCAAACGAAACTAACTTCTTAAAAAATTATTTCGTTACAGTCTCTTTTATTTTTGCAATAAATGGACATAATATATATGTATTAATAAATAATAACAATAATTATTACTATTTATATTGATAATTCTAATTTTTAATGTTATGATAAACACATAAGTTAGCAAGAGCTAACTAAGGAGGAGATTATATGTCATTAATTAATAAAGAAGTAAATGATTTTGAAGTTAAAGCATTTCAAAATGATGAATTTAAAACAGTTAAAAAAGAAGATATTTTAGGAAAATGGAGTGTATTTTTCTTTTATCCAGCAGATTTTACGTTTGTTTGCCCTACTGAATTAGAAGATTTATCAAACAAATATGAAGAATTTAAAAAAGTAGATTGTGAAATCTATTCAGTATCTACTGATACTCATTTTGTTCATAAAGCATGGCATGATAGTTCAAAACGTATTTCTAAAATTGAATACCCTATGTTAGCAGATCCTACTCATGCCTTATCAAAAGATTTTGAAGTATTAATTGAAGAAGACGGTTTAGCTGAAAGAGGTACATTTGTTGTTAATCCTGAAGGTAAAATTGTGGCTTATGAAGTCAATGCTGGTAATGTTGGTCGTAATGCAGACGAATTATTGAGAAAAGTGCAAGCATGCCAATTTGTTTATACTCATGGAGATGAAGTATGTCCAGCAAAATGGGAACCAGGTAAAGAAACATTAAAACCAAGTTTAGATCTTGTAGGACAATTATAGTTTATGGAACAAACAATTTATGATGCCATTGTTATAGGTGGAGGGCCTGCAGGTTTAACTGCAGCTCTTTATTTAGCAAGAGCAAATAATCGTGTTCTTGTTATTGAAAAAGAAACATTTGGTGGACAAATTACTATTACATCTGATGTTGTTAATTATCCTGGTATTTTAAAAACAAGTGGAAAAGAATTGACAGAATCGATGAGACAACAAGCTCAAGATTTTGGAGCTGATTTTGTGTTAGCTGAGGTTCAAAAGATTGAAGATGATGGGGATTTTAAACAAGTAAAAACGACAAGAGGAACATTTAAGTGTTTTGGTATTGTTATAGCGACAGGTGCTCACCCAAGAAAAGCAGGTTTTATTGGTGAAGAAGAATTTAAAGGGCATGGTATTGCCTACTGTGCAACGTGTGATGGTTCATTTTTTGAAGGAAAAGAAATATTTGTTGTAGGTGGTGGCTATGCTGCTGCAGAAGAAAGTGTTTTTCTTACCAGATATGCAAAACATGTCACTATTTTAATAAGAGAAGATGACTTTAGTTGTGCTTCTTCTATTGCTTCGTTAGCAAAAAATCATGAAAAGATAACTGTTTATACAAATGTTGAAGTACTTGAAGTCAGTGGTCATACGTATTTAGAATCTTTAAAGTATCATAATAAAAAAACAAATGAAGTGATTGAATATCATGCAAATGAAAATGATACTTTTGGTGTTTTTGTCTTTGCGGGTTATCAACCGAATACATCTCTTGTAAAAGATATTGTAGAACTCAATGAATCTGGTTATATCGTTACTGATCAAAATCAAAAAACAAATAAAGAAGGTATCTATGGAGCTGGTGATGTTTGTATTAAAGAATTGCGTCAAGTCGTTACAGCGGTAAGTGATGGTGCAAAAGCAGCCACATCATTAGAAAAATATGTTGAAAAAATGCATCAAAAAACGGGAATAATACCAAAAATTCCTCAAGTAAAAAAGGAAGAACAGGTAACTGTTAATAACGATTCATTACTTGATGAACACATGCTTTCACAATTACAAGCTGTTTTTTCACGTATGGAAAATCCAATTATTCTTAAATTATTACTCAATGAAAGTACGTTATCCAATGAATTAAAAGGATATATGGAAGCATTAGCATTACAAACCGATAAAATAAAAATAGCTATAGAAAAAACAAATCAAGAGATTCCTTCTGTCAATATTTGTTTAGAAGATGGTACATGGAGTGGCTTAACTTTCCATGGTGTACCTGGTGGACATGAATTCACCTCTTTCATTCTAGGAATTTATAATGTTGCAGGACCAGGACAAAAGATAGAACAAACTTATTTAGAAAGAATAGATAAAATAAATAAAGAGATTAATATAAAAATTATAGTTTCTTTATCTTGTACGATGTGTCCAGAACTCGTTACTTCAGCTCAAAGAATAGCTTCGTTAAATAAACAAATAACAACGGAGGTCTATGATATTCAACACTTTAAACAACTTAAAGATCAATATCAAATCATGTCAGTACCATGCATGGTTATTAATGATCAAAAAGTCGTTTTTGGAAAAAAGAATATCGAACAAATTTTAGAAATCATTGAAAATGTATAAAAAAAACGAGCAATGCTCGTTTTTTTATTGTGCTGTCGTTTCTGAGGGTTCAATCGTTGTTTCAGGTTGAGTTGGTTCAGTATTTGGAGTCGTTTCAGGGGTTGTTTCCTCCGGTGTAGAAGGTTCTGTTGTTTCAGGTGTTGTTTCTTCTGGTATTTCTACCTTCATTGTACCAACAGCAATTAAAGCATCATGACCTTTATAATAACTATTTGCTTCTTTAGTTTTAGAAATCAGATTTCCATTTTTATCATAAACAAGACGATAAGAGACAGCTCTTCCCCCGTTTGAACCAGATGTTCTTGTTACTTGTTGACCTTCTGGAATAGTATCATCATTTTCATATTTGGTATTAAAACCAACATCTCCAGTTTTTTCACTGGTAAATTTTACGTAACTTCCATCGACATCAGTTCCAATAATTTTACAAGTTAATTTACTTTTTGCATAACTTACTTCAATTTTAATTGGATAATCACGATTATTTTTAAATTTAAAATCAGGACCACCCCATGATACAGTAGCATCTCTACCAATTGGAACATAACTTGAAATATATGTGTGATTTGATCTTTTTGTTACTTTTAAATTAGCAAGAACAACAGCGTTATATAAAGTTGAAGAAGTTTGACAAACCCCTCCTCCTACTTCTTGGACTGTTTCTCCATTTAAATAAGCACCTGCTTCACCAAAACCATTTTCTTTTGTTCTTTTTCCAACGGTTTGGTTATAAGAGAATTCTTCTCCTGGAAGTAAAATAACATTACATTTTTCTCCCGCTAAACGTACATTATTTTTTCTTACCGAAGAACCACTTACATTTGTTGTATATTCTCCTAAAACATCTTTAAATAAATTCTTTTCTAAATCTTCTTTTGTAATAGAAGGAACAATTGCTTTACAAGCTATTGTAAATTCTTCTCCTTCTTTTGCTTTATTAAAAGCTTTAATAGAATCATCTAGATTATATTTAGCGCCATATTGTTCAGCTACAATTTTATAATCATTATCTTTATCTAAAGTCGCATTCTTTCCTTCTTTAGATAAAGATTTATAAATTGTTTTCATAACACTTTCATCTTCAGTTACAGATGAAGGTTCAATTGTGAATGTCTTTTTAAAATCATAATTATTTAATGCTGTTTCAATAGCATCATAAACATCTTTTTGTTGAACAGCTTTTCCACTTTTACCTTTAGTAAAAATGACTTTTGTTTTTTCTACTTTATAAGATGTAGGAACTAAAGTAGAATCTTCTAATATTTTAGAATCTTTGATAGCTTGATTAAGTGTTTTTTTATCTTTTATATTAATAGAAATATTTTCATTATGATTTAATAAATAATGATAACCTTTCGTAAAGAAGTTATTATATTTCTTTTGAATAGCAGATACTTCTTTATCAATATCGATTGTGACATTATTTGTCATATCAATTTGATATTTCTTACCATCAGCTTTTAAATTAAATAAAAGATATTCTTGATCTTTTTTATATTGTTTTTCAAGAAGACTAACGACTTCATCTTTAGACATATTATTCACTTTGATGCCATTGATAGTCATATTTTTGATAAAACCATTGCCAGATGCTAGAAAGCATAAAATGATATAAATAACCAATATCACTCCTATAACAGCACCTCCGATTATAGGAACTTTTTTATTCAGCTTTTTCATTTTTTCACCCCTATTTGTACATAATAATATATGATTAAAATATAGAAATCAATCGAAAAAAATCATATATCAAAAATAAAAAATATTTGTTATAATGAGGGAGTTATTTATTGATAAAATCAACAAATTAAGATAGTATCAAGAAGAAAGGTGGTATGAAAATGAATGATGATATTATTGTTGCAGTAGCAACATCAAGACTAGAAGCAGCAATTTCAATTATCCGTTTATCAGGAAAAGATGTTATTGCATTTGTTCAACAGTTTTTTACAGGAAAAATTATAAATAAAGAGAGTCATACCATTACATACGGTTATATAAAAGATAATGGTGAAAAAATAGATGAAGTATTAGTAAATATCTATCGTGGGAAAAGAACTTTTACAGGAGAAGAAATGGTTGAAATCAATTGCCATGGTGGTGTTTATATTACAAATAAAGTAGTTGATCTTTGTTTACATCATGGAGCAAGACTGGCAGAACGTGGTGAATTCAGTAAACGTGCTTTTTTAAATGGACGTATTGATTTATCACAAGCAGAAGCTATTAGTGATATTATTACGGCTAAAAATAGTTATGCTTCTTCTCTTGCTTTAAAAGGAATTCAAGGAAGTATTAGTCATTTTATTAAAGATTTAAAAGAAGATTTAATTCAAATCATTACGCAAATTGAAGTCAATATTGATTATCCCGAATATGAAGATGTAGAAGAATTAACAGCAGATAAGCTTTTACCAATGTCTACTTCTTTAATTGAAAAGATGAATAAAATCATTGAAGATTCTAAAAATATTAAATTATTAAAAGAGGGAATTCAAACAGCTATCATTGGTAAACCCAATGTTGGTAAATCTAGTTTATTAAATGCGATGTTAAAAGAAGAAAAAGCGATTGTCACAAATATTGCTGGAACAACAAGAGATGTCGTTGAAGGATCAGTGACAGTAGATGGTATTTTATTAAATATGATCGATACAGCAGGAATTAGAGAAACAGATAATATTGTAGAAAGTCTTGGGGTTGAAAAATCAAAAGAAATGATTAAAAAAGCAGATCTTGTTTTATTAGTTATTGATGGAAGTAAAGAACTTGATCAAGAAGATCAAAAGTTACTTGAACTTACAGAAGACACAAATCGTATTATTATTATTAATAAAGCAGATTTAGGTAAGAAAGTTGATTTAGAAGGAATTGAAATATCGGCTAAAGAACAAGATATTTTAGCGCTTACTAAAGAAATTAAAAAGAAATTTAATTTAGGACTTATGAGTAGTCAAGAAGATTATTATCTTACTAATGCTAGACAAACACAATTATTAGAAAAAGCAGCTTCTTCTTTACAAATAGCAATTGATGCGATGAAGATGTCTATACCATCAGATCTTATTGTAGAAGATCTTTATGATAGTTGGTCTTGTTTAAAAGAAATATTAGGAGAACAAGCAAAAGAAGATTTATTAGATGAATTATTTAAACGCTTTTGCATCGGTAAATAAGATGAATACAAATGAAATATTAGCACAAAGATTTTATCGTTTTTTTAAGTATACAAGGAATGTAGCATTAATTGCGTTTATTGTTTTCTTTATATTAAATGCAATTAATACAGGAAATAGTATTTTATATTGGATTTGTTATGGATGTTTAATAGTTTCTATTGTAGGAGCAATGCAATCAGTTTTGTTGTATGTTCTTTCAAAGTATTATAAAAAGAGGTAATTTGAATGGAAAAAATATTTGAACAAATTGATAATTTGTTTGTAAATGGGGTTATTAATGGCATTATTTCAATTGTTATTGCAGGGATTGTTTTAATTGCAATCAATAAATTATTAAATAAGTTTATTAAAAAGAAATGGCCTGATAATTATGTTTTACAAAAAAGAATTAAAAAGATTATTCTCATTACAATCTTTTTAGCGATTGTATGTAGTGAAGTGAAGTTTTTAAAATCATTTGCGACTGCCTTACTTGCATCTGGAGGAATCTTTGCCGTAGTTATTGGACTTGCCAGTCAAGAAGCTGCAGGTAATCTTATTAATGGTGCCATGATTATGGCTTATAAGCCTTATAAGATTGGTGATTTTATTGTTGTTACAGGGCATAATGTTAGAGGAACTGTTATTGATATTTCACTTAGACATAGTGTTATTGAAACATTAGAAAAGACACAAATGATTGTTCCTAATGATATTATGAATAAAGCAATTATTGAAAATATTTCACAAATTGAACATGTTAAAGCAAATTATCTTTATATCGATATTTCTTATGAAAGTGATATAGATCAAGCAATCAAAGTGATTCAAGATCTTGTTGTAAAACATCCTTTATTCATTGATGGAAGAAAAGATAAAAAGGATCCATTAGTCCCTGTGATTGTTTCTGATTTAAAAGATAGTAGTATTCAATTAAGAGCAACAATCACTAGTGAAGATAATGTACAAGGTTTCCAAATGCTGGCAGATATTCGTAAAGATTTAGTCACTGAATTTAAAAAGGAAGGTATTGAAATACCTTATCCTCATATGCATATTGTAAAATAGTGTAAAAGGAGAAAACATGGATTATCATGTTATTCTCCTTTTCTTTTAATCTCCCCATACTTCTTCAGCTATTTCTTTAACAAGTTTAAGTTTAGCCCATTGTTGTTCTTCTGTTAATTTATTACCAATCTCACATGAAGCAAAACCACATTGAGGACTTAAATATAAACGTTCTAAAGGAATATATTTAGTTGCTTCATAGATTCTTCTTTTAACAAGTTCTTTATCTTCTAAATCAGGTTTCTTTGTAGTAATAAGACCTAAAACAACTTTCTTATCTCCTGATACTTTCTTTAATGGAGCAAAACCACCAGAACGATGATCATCATATTCTAAGAAATAAGCATCTACATTTTCTTCACCAAAGAGTAAATCAGCTACACCATCATAAGCTCCTGAACTAAAGTAAGTAGAATGATAATTTCCTCTACATACATGAGTATTAATTGTTAGATCTTCAGGTGCATTTGCAACAACTTTATTATTTAAATCTAATAAAAGTTGTTTATATTTTTCTAATGCTTCTCCCTTTCTTCCTGTTAAACTTACAGCAAGTTCAGGATTAACCATACCACCCCATACACAATCATCAAATTGTAATTGACGGCAGCCAGCGTGATAAATTTCTTGAACAAATTCATTGTATGCTTTAACAACATCATCCCCCAAAGCTTCTTCACTACCATAGAAACCTAATGTTTTATCTAATAAATCAGCTCCTGTAAAGAAAGCGTAAAATTGACCTGGTGATGGAATTGTTTGTTTAGCTACAGTATTTTCATCTTCTAATGCTTTAACAAATTTAAAATGTTCTACAAAAGGATGATCTTTACAAGAAATCTTTCCTGTCATAAAAGTATCATCAATCATCGCAGCTTCACCATCAAACGTTTGATTTCCATCTACAGTCTTTTTATGTTCAACCCCATTAAATCCCCACATAAAGTCTAAATGCCAAGTAGAACGTCTAAATTCACCATCTGTGATGGTATGATAACCCAATTCTTTAAGTTTATTTACAAGTTCTACAATACATTCATCTTCTACTTTAGTAAGTTCTTCTTTAGTTATATTATTTAATTCATAATTTTTTCTAGCTTCTTTTAATCTCTCAGGACGCAAAAAACTTCCTACAAATTCATATCTATTTAATTGACTCATATTATTCATTCCTTTCAAACTATGTTTTTATTTTATCAATCAAAACATAGTTTGAATAATACAAATAATATCTACTTAGATATAGTTTTAAACTATATTAATCATTGTGCATAATGCACAAATGTATGCAATATTCTCATAACCTCAACACATATAATTTTTAAATTTTCTTACATATAATATAAGTAACAAAAGGGATATAAAATACTAAGGAGGAACAAAAACATGTGTGTAAATTACTATTCATATTTAACAACTAATCAAGCAGATTCTCAACCAGGTTGGGCTAAAAAAGACAGATTCGATTCAAGCAACACAACATTATCAAAAATTAAAAATCACGTTGTTAAAAACTATTTCTCTAAACTATTTAAATAATATATAATATTGAAAAAACCTGCATGATATGCAGGTTTTTTTATAGTATTAAAGTTAAAATTTATTGATTATTAAAGAAATAAGCAATATAATAACTAATGAAGTTTTATAAATTTAATCGTAGAAAAAATAATAAATTAATTTCAAAAGGATATCATAAATTTATATAATTTTCAAATAAATTATGATTATACTAAAAAATAGCACTTATGTTTGTTAAATTTACAAATTTTGTTTACAAAATTAAAAATTGTGATATATATAATTATGAGTAAAAAGTGAAAGTTATCGTTAGACTCATACTTTTCGGCTCTTGCTCAGTTCGTTAGAGTGTGCTGGACACTTTCCCCAAAGGAATTGTCAACCTTGCACCAATCAGGGGATTCAGTAAGTATGATTGGATTGCTATGGCATTAGATAAGCCCATAGTTCCAGCAAAATTATTAAGTGCTATCATTTTGATGGCACTTTTTTGTTGAAAGGAAAGATATGAAAAATAATAGAATTTTAAATAATATTAAATATATCCCTTATGATAATTCATTTTCATTGATAGATTTTGCTAAAAACTATGTACATACTCTAGATGAAAAGGTATTTGAGCTTCAAACTGCTGAAGGAAATATAGAAATTGTATTTTTAAAAAGACATTTACCGCATATAATTGGTTTGCATTATTTTGTTGATAGAAAATCAAAAAATCAATTATTAAGAAGAAAATATAATTTACAAGGTCAAAAGGGATTTAATAATATATACTCCGGATTGATTACATTAGAAGATTTAAAATCATCACAGGGTGGTAAAATTTGGAAAAATAAAAGAAACAAAGATAGAGTTTTAACGATGCACCTTATACCTGAAATAATTAGAAATTCAACGTTGTATTTAATAGATGGTAATCTAAAGGGAAAGATTAATGCTAAATATATATTATATTCAAGGTACAATAAAAAATACTACACATTATGCATCGACGAAGATATCAAATTGAATAGACTTGGAAAAAATTATTGTTGTATTTCGAATTTAATAAATGATAATCATATTATTTCTTTAATAGAAGAAGATAAATTGAAAAAAATAGAGATAAAACGTGTTATAAAAAAAGATTATTATAATTCATATAATAATCCTATGTTGGAAATTATACATAGAAAACATGTAATAAGTTCAAATAATCCAGGTGTTAATACTATACCTGTTTCTGTAGCATGTGTTGGTGAACTTCTTTTAAATGACTGTGTTTTTTCAGCGGTATATGTAGAAAGTGTAGGTATGTATTATATAACGTATTTTAGTATAGATATTTCAGTTTGAGAATAATAACTAAATATAAGTAACTAAAAAAGTAGATGGTTCTATAATATAAATGAAACCAAAGATGGTAACGTACATATATGATTAAGTTATCATCTTTTTATTAATTATTTACAATATAGTCATAAATATCTTTACGAACGGGTTGATCTAATTGATAAAGAATTTCACATACAGGAACATCATTAACCATAGTTTCTTGTTTTATATCAATAATCTTTCCTTGTCCTAAATAATAGAATTCTTTAGATACTTTATCATCTTTATTTTTTCTTACAAAGATATGAATAAATGTATTTCTGGCAAGAGCTTTATTAAATATATCCATACCTTTACTATCTAGTTTCATTTTACTTTTAGACATGGCAACTAAAGTTTGAGAATCAATAAAATGATCTGTATATTTAATTGTATCTGATATATTTTCATCTTTATCATAGTTAATGAAAACAGGTAATGTATTGGTATGCTCATCATATTTGTAGCCACCAATATTGAGTGGAACAAGACTTTTTTCCCAGTTTAATAATTGGCAAACATCTTCATAAGTATATTTTTTATAAAGGCACAAATCAGTATCTTTATAGCGATTACTATATTCTTTTTTATATTGATCAATTGCATAATCAACAACTTCTAAAATTTGTCTTTTAAATTCAGGGTTTAAAAGAAGTTTACTAAAGTTTGGTGATATATTGTTATGCTCATCAATTATTTTAATGTCTTTATATGTATCCTTTCCAGTCCCTGTTGCAAAGTTTTGAGTAAGTATGTTTTGAATTGTTTCATAACCTACATCAGGAATTGTAATGTTATATGTATTTTGCATTTCTTCTTTTAAGTAATTCATAAGATTTACTTTCTTTTCAATTGCAAGACGAATTGTTTCTAGTTCTTGAACTCTTTTACCTGTAGAAAGTCTAGTAGAGATGAATTTTAAATAGTCTTCTTCCTGTTTAGAAAAAGCAATTTTGTATTCTTTTTCGTATTTTTTTAAAAATTCATGATACGATCCTAAACTTTTATTTTGGAATATTCTTTGAACATCAATAGCTCCATATTCTTCAAACTCTTTTAAGGCAGGAATTCTACCAAGTTTAGCTTTGAGTTCTTTATAACTATCTTTTATATATTTAATATCATTAAATCTTGCAAGATCTATTGCTTCAAATATTCTTTTCTTTGATATTTCATCAAATTGAATAGTGGAAGCACCAGGAATTATTAAATTTCCTTCACTTACAAACCTTCTTAAATTATCTTTGTTGAAATTTGTATTTCCACTTAAAGCAATAGGAATAAAGAAGTTCTTTTCATAGTTTCCAATAAAATCAATAACAACTACATAATCCTTTTCATCATTTTTTCGAAGTCCCCTACCAAGTTGTTGAATAAAAATAATAGATGATTGAGTAGGTCTTAACATGACAACTTGATTTACTTTAGGAATATCAATTCCTTCATTAAAAATATCTACAGTAAAGATATAATCAAGACTTCCTTCTTCATTTGATTCTAAAGAATCCATAGCTTCTTGTCTTTGTTTTTCAGAAGCTTCTCCAGTTAAAGCACAAGTATGAAACCCTCTTTGATTAAACATTTCAGAAAGTTTACAAGCTTCTTCTTTTCTACTAACAAAGATTAAACCATGAACACGATCACCGGAATAACCATAATCATTAATTTTATTAATAACATAATCAACTCTTTTTTCATCAACTAGTAAATTGAAATCAGACATATCGTTAATAGGTTGCTCATCAATTGTAATATCAGTTATTCCATAATAATGAAAAGGACATAATAAGTCATATTCCATCGCTTGTTGTAATCTTATTTCATAAGCAATGTTATAATCAAACATTTTATAAATATCAAAATCATCTGTTCTTTCAGGAGTTGCTGACATACCTAATAGAAATTGTGGTTTAAAATAGTTTACAAGTTCTTGGTAAGAATGTGCACCTGCTTTATGAACTTCATCAATAATAATGTAATTAAATTCTTCTTTAGAAAAGAGTTGTCTATTTTCAGGTTTATAAATTGTTTGAATTGTTGCAAAGATATAATCACAATCTATGTCTCTATTATCACCTGAAAATAGCCCTATAGATTTATTTTTAATAATTGTTTTAAAGGTTTCCATTGCTTTAATTGCAATACTTCTACGATGAACAACAAATAACATTCTTTTTGGATGAACAGCTTTTACATCAAATGCTGCAAGATATGTTTTACCTGTTCCAGTAGCACTAATAAGTAGAGCTTTGTCTTTATTATTTTTTCTTAAATTATCTAATGATTCTAATGCATTTTTCTGCATATAGTTTGGTTTTATTTCTTTAGAAACATGAATTGTTTGATGCTTTTGAGGTTTTACATAAACTTTTTGATAATCTTCAATCCATTCATTTGTTAGAGGGATAGATTGTTTCCATTGTTTATTAAATTCATCTTCAACTTTTAAAACAATTTCTTTTTGTGTATCAGAAGAAAAGAATAAATTCCATTCTTGATTTACAGCTAAGGCATTTTGTGTAAGATTGCTACTACCGATCATAATATCTGTTTGATTTTTTTTATGAAAGATATATCCTTTTGGATGAAATCCTTTGCCTTCAAATATTTTTACTTCTATATTTTCATATTTTAGTAGCTTTTTAAACATACTAGGAGCATTAAAACCTAAATAAGTAGAAGTAATAATCTTTCCACGAATATGATGAGCTCTTAAATAATCAAAACATTCTTTAAGAGCAGCAAGACCAGAATCAGCAATAAAAGCAACAGATAGTTCAAATGAATCACAATTTTTAAAAAGTAATTCTAGTTCATGAGATACTTTTATATGCTCTTTATAATTGTTATAAACAAGACGTGGTTGAAATTCTTGAAGAGTTTCCATAACCCTAACCTCTTTTCTTTAATTCGTTAATTACTTCAATATCTGCTGGTACCCATACAATAGATTCATCATTATCTTGAGGATTAATCCACTTACCATCTAAATGTTCTAATAAAACAAGATGATCATCTAATAAATGACAAATAAAACAATCCATTTCTAAAATAAAATCAGGATATTCATAATGTATATGATAGAAGAAAGAATCAACTTCTATATGAGCTTGCATTTCTTCATAAAGTTCTCTTTTCAAAGCATCTTTAGGTTCTTCACCAGGTTCAATCTTTCCACCAGGAAATTCATACATTCCTTTAAATTCTCCATAACCTCTTTCAGCTATAAAAATCTTATTATCTTTTTTTATTATTCCAGCAACAACATTAATTGTTTTCATATAATTCCTCCAATTGAAAAATGTTTTAGTTATTTTATTTTTTTATGAATAATCCTCGTTTTCAAGGTATTCTTGTAGTTCAACTTGTTTTTTATATTTTACAAGCCTGTGGCAGTAATCTTCAAGATATTTTTTATGTTCTAAAAAATCAATACCGTTTAGTGAATCTTTTATTACTTTCAAAAAATCTATCTTTTTTAAAATAAGAGGAATTTCACTTTCAGACCATGCTTCATCCAAAGAAAATAAATTTATTTGTTTAAAATCGTCGAAATTCTTATTTATATTTAAAAATTCTAAAATAAATTCTTTTTTCCATTCGGGAATTGCTAATATAACAATATCAATTAGAATTTTACATAATTTTATATTGTTAATATTTGAGTATAATTTATTAATAAGCCATTGTTTTTTTCTAATCAAACTATCATGATTTTTAGCTTTATTAAATAAAAAAATTGCATTTTCCTTAAAGGTAAAGTATTTATTATTTAAAAGTAAATTTTTAAAAGCATAATCTATACATTTTTCCCATTGGTCACAATTCCAAATTATTTCAATTATATTTTGCGTATAGTCGTTGCAAGATGAATTTTGAATTATATCGATATATTTATTCCAAATAATAGGGTTAATTTCGAATAATTTTTTGAATAAAAAACCATAATAATCAATCTCATTATTTATTTCTATTGCATTTATATAGATATTTAATAAAGTATCAATATTATCTTTAAAAATATCCATTATAATATTGACGTCTTTTTCATAATGATTTTTTTCTAAAAAATTATAAGAAAGTTTTGGTGTTGAAACTATTTTTTTTATTACTTTTGTTTTTAATTCTGTATCTTTTTTACCATATATGCTCAACAGATGAATATTTGGGATAATTGGATTAGTCTTTTCAAGATTATTAATAGTAAAAATTTTGAAATCATTAGTAATAGATTCAGTAATATTTTTTTCACTGATACACTCCCAAATTAAAGAAATCCATATGTTTTTAGAGGGGTAATCTTTTGTATTTAATAATTTATAAGTTTTTTCATACCCAATATATTCAAGCATTTTTTTTACTTGTTGATAACCGTTTAGTTTGAAAGGTGTATTTGCATTCAAATATTCTGTAATTACATCAATATATAGTTTCTCATTATTTTCTAAAAGATTAAACATAATTTCTAATCCATTCATCATTGACCAGTGATCATGTAAGGAAATATTTTTTTCTAAAAAATTGCAAATTTTAAACATATTTTTGAAATCGCTAAGACTATATGTACTTATTTCTTTAGAAATAAGTAACACTTTCTCATTTTTTTCTTTAATTTTGTATATGTCTTCATAATTTAGTATCTCATAAATTCTAAATTCTGAGTTGTTCATAGAGAGCGAGTATCTTTCATCCTGTGGAGCATTTATTTCATTTGCATATTTCTTATATTTATCGAAAATCATAGCATCGATAAAACTTAAGTTGTTTTTATTAATAATATACAAATTAATAGCATTGAAGTCAGATTGTAAATATGATACTGAATTTATATTATCTAAACCGTTAACATGATTTTCTAATAATATTTCATTTACCTTTAAACGGTAATCACTATTATTACGTAGGACACCTAAAGTTTTCCAAATCACATGGCGTAATGTTTCAATTTCCTTATTATAATTGATATACATTGTTACTAAGTTGTAAGCATTTCTATTTCTTATTTTTTCAGTATAGGTTATTTCTGTTTTTAATGCATATTCAGCTATATATAAATATAGAATACTGTTTTCATAATTGTTGCCATTGTTAGTTGATTCCCATAATTTTTTTATAAAAGTTATTTCTCTTTTGTAACTGTTTTTATAAGAATACTTATCAAATAATGAAATACATATAACAAAATAAAAATCCATTACTAGGTCAGGTCTTTTTGAATAATAAAGTAAAATTAATTCAATAGCATCTTCAAAATTATCTGTATGTTTATAACCACCTAGTATTTCTATTTCTTTAGTTCTAATTGAATTAAAATTTTTATGTTTTTCAATATCAAAGTTGCGTAAATTAAAATTAGATTTTTGTTCATTATCAATATGTTTTTTTATTGTATATAACGCTTTTTCAGGGTTTATTTGAAAGAAAGATTCTAAATATTCCATTTCTTGAGTATTTGGTGCTTTATCCCACGCATTAATTATAGACTCTTTTATATATTGAAAAGACTCATTTGAATAGAAAATTTCTTGTAGCGTTTGTAATGCATAGATTGTTTTTTGTTTATATTTGGGAAATGAGATAGAAATTAGCTCATCAATCTTTATCCACTTCTTTTTTAATAAAACATAATATAATATGTAATTTCCTAAGCTTTGATCAGAAATTTTTATAATTTCATTTTTAAACAAATCTATAAGTTCTAAAGAATAAAGCTTATCAATTATATTTTCTTCATTTGCTGTTTTAGCATATTGTTCCTTTAAATCAATGTATAATTGATTTTTATTATACATAACTGGACCGGCAAATGTAATAATAAAAAGAATAAGAATATCTTCTTTATTAAGTTTGGAATCATTTATAATTTTTTCATAATAGTTACTAAAAATATCTTCTGCGTTACGTATTGCTAAGTATCCTTTATCAATTGCTCTAATTCCTGCTAAAATAGCAAGTCTTATATTGCCATTTGCAATTTCAGCAATTTTATCAAGATAATGTTGATTTTTAATTTCTAAGTTGGTTTTTAAAATATCTTTTAATTCATTATCTTTTAATTTTTTTATAAGTATTAGTTCAGGATTAGTAATAGAGGAAAAAATTTTAAATACTCTATCTTTTGCATAATCTCGTACAGAAATTAGAATTTTAATTTTATATTCTGATCCTAATGAGAAAAGAGTGGATACTACATTTTCTAAGCTTGAAACCATATTCGCATCATCTAAATAAATCAAATATTCTCCTGGGCTATCTATATAATATTTAATATCTTCATATAATAGATTTCCATTACTGCGAATACAATATACATTCATTTTTTTATCATACTTTCGACATATTTCTAATGCTAATCTTGTTTTTCCAATACCAGATGGACCAAATAAAAATGTTACAGCATTTTTTTCTATGCTTTCACAAATAGAAGCAACTTCTTGTGATCTATATAAAAATTTATAACTAAGAGGTGCATTTATTCCTGAAGAGTCATACAATTTTATAAAATCTTCAACTTCAAAAAATTGATTTGTATCTATTGATATTCCTAATAGGTCTTTTGCTATATATGGATATCTCAAAGCTAAATCATGAGAAAGTGTATCAATTCCAATGAGCTCAATTTCGATACCATCAATACAATTTTTTATATCTTCAAATTGTTCAATGTGAAGATTAGTAGAACAATGCCCACAAATTATTTTTTCTATTTTATTTCTATCTATTGAAAGTTTTGAGAAATTGAAACAAGAAAGAATATCTGATTTTATTTTCTTTACTGATTGAGATGCTACGCTACCATAATTAATAAGTATGTATTTTCCTTCTGGAGTTAGTACATAAGAATCTGGAGTACCTTTTGTTGGTTTATTAGTTCCTGTCTGCACACCCAATGTTTGAATATTTGTAAAACCATTTCTTTTATAAAGGTATTCATCAAATAGTTTTTGAAATTCACCGCCTTCTAATTCCATTATCTTATTTTGAATAAGATTTATATTACTCATTGTTCAACACCACCCTTAACTATTATATATAAAATTTTGTATTTTGATATCATGTAATTATTATGAAATATTTGATTCTTGAGATATATCAAAATATAATATTAATTTTGTTTTCATCTTCACAAATTTCTATATTAATATTTAACCAATTTTCTAAACCATCTAGTTTATCTTTCATTATTTTAAATAGCTCATCATTTTTAAATTGTAATAATATATGTTTTTGATTAAATACACATTCTATATTATTTAAAACTTCTATTGGTTCAATATTTAATTCATTTTTTGGATCACAACAAGTTTTTATTGGTTCTAATGTATCAGCTAGAGCTAAAATAAATAACATAGGATTATTATCGAATTGTATTGGTTGAGCATATGGCGGAATCAATTGTTTTAAACCACACTTTTCATATAATTTTATTTTTTTATCACCAGTAGCAAACCACATATTATGAGAAATAATACAATCTGCAAGATATGCAAATATAGAAAACTGATTAGTATTAAAATGAAGATTATTTACATAGAAATCATTGAAATCAATATGTGAATCATTTAATGAGATATAAGATAAATAATAATTTTTTACTAAGCTATCGTATAACCATAAACCACCCACTATGCCATGATCATAATGCTTAATTTTTTTATGCATTTTACAATATTCTAAGTAATTGAAAATAGTTTCTTTTGTATACATGCTATTTTTTATTTTGATGCCATTGTTAAAAATAATTCCGTTGGTATACTTAAAACCATTGAAGCCATTAAAATGATGTCTATTATCTTGTATAGGTTTAATATAAATTCTTTTAAAATCGGAAGGTGCTCGAAAAATGACTCCTAAATCGTAATACATATTATAATCGCAATAGTTGAAAAATTTATATTTAAAAACGCTATTTATCATACTGTTTTTAAAAATATCAGATTTTTTTTTATATTCAAATTTATATGTCCAATCTTTTTCTTGAACATAACCCATATCATGAAACAAAGAAACTAAGAACCAAATATAGCTAAATTCAAAAATTTCATTTTGATTATCATCAATTATATTTAATTCATGATATGAACTGTTTTTAATAAGTAAACCAATGAAAAAAACAGATAAGGTGTGATTTATTCTAAGTGGTTCACATTCTTGTATTATGTCATGTATTAAATAATTCTTTCCACCATATGCAAAAAAATCTTTTATAAAATTTCTAGCATCATTTATATTTTTAGGAAGTTCTAATTCATTTAAGTAATAATTCCAATCCATAGGATTATTTTTAAAATAATCAGACATTGTTTGATATAAGTTTTTCATATTAATCTCTTTTCTATAAATATTTTATAGTTTTATTTTAACGTATTACATTGATTTAATCATTAGGTTTTATGTATATGCACATTAAAAGCTATCTAAATGAGCAAATGAAATTTGTTATGTTGCATTATTTAAATAGTCCAAAGAAACTTATCTAATCGTGATTTGATAAATCACGATTAGATAAAAAATTAAAAATAATAAAAGAAAAATAGAAATAAATGGCGTATATATTAGTGAAGGGATATACTGTTGATTGTAGTAATGTATGATAAAGATAAGAGGTGGATATATATGTTGATGGAAATCTATTTAAGTGAAGAAAAAGCAAAAAAGAATAATATAGATTTGAATGAATGTTATCAAAAGATTAATCGTTTCTTTTTTGAACGAGGTGTTAAATTAAAAGAACCCGGTGTTTATCAAGGTGTTAAAGAAGACTTTGATACTTTTGTAATTGCTCAAGGGCAATTACCTCAAACAA
>OIEG01000380.1_pt1 | contig 19696 bp, 17 predicted proteins | sample 1581751 | NCBI WGS metagenome assembly OIEG01 (sample SAMN01760950, study PRJEB22395) | human gut metagenome | reverse complement strand
GCTGCACGTGCTTGAGCATAACGGTGGCGAAATTGCCAAAAAAGCAGGCTGCAAAATAGAAATAAAGAAAATATTGGTGCGCAATCCGCAGAAAGCGGCGGAGCTTGGCAAAAAATATGCCGTTACCGGTGATTTTGAGGACATTGTAAATGACCCGGACATTGATATTGTTGTTGAGCTGATTGGGCGTGAGCATCCGGCGAAGGAATATATTGCTTCCGCGCTGGAGCACGGAAAAAATGTTGTTACGGCCAACAAGGATGTGCTGGCAAAATACGGCTATACGGACACTGCCTACAGGCTGCTTTTGCAGCCCGACGCCCCCGGCTGGCTGTATGAGGTCAACATGGGTGCCACAACGATCTGGGAGCGCTGGAACTCCGTCAATCCGGACGGTAAGATCAGCGGCATCGGCATGAACTCCATGAACCACTACGCTTACGGCGCGGTGTTCGAGTGGGTGTATAAGAACGTCTGCGGCCTGAACCCCGTGCCGGACGTGCCCGGTTATAAAAAGGCCATCATCCGCCCGCAGCCCGATGTAAGACTCGGCGCGGCAAAAGCCAGGGTCAATACCGCCGCAGGCTACTATGAAACCGGCTGGCAGTACGAGGATAACGGCGAAGTGACGTACACCGTCGTCATCCCGTTTGACGCCGAAGCGGAAGTCTATCTGCCGAAAAAAGACGGTACCACGGAAGAAATGACGCTCACCGCGGGCACGTATACGTTTACGCTGTAAAAGCTTTTAAGAATAAACAGAGAGCGTCGGCAAAAAGAACGAAAAATCTTTTTGTCGACGCTTTATAACGAAAAAATCACCGAGGAAAAATGCTACGGGTGGATAAGGAAGTATAAAAAACTTAATACATTCGTGGCATTGCAGAGGTAGAAATCAAGACATCAATCGAAAGGTTGGTGTCTTTTTCTATGCCTAAAAATCCGCACATTCGTATAATATAAATCCTTTTGCTACAATGTAGTCAAAGGAGGAAAGATTATGAAAACTACATTTTATCTTGCACTTGATGATGTCGAACGTAGTATGCTTATCCGCTCACTCAATAGTCTGAGAAACAGACTAATGGCACAAAGCAACAATACCGACGGGGTTGATGATGTTCTTGTGAAGGTCATTAGAGCAAAGAAAAAGAAATACAAAATAATTTATACGGAGGTTTGATTACCATGAAAGAAATGAAAGTGCGTTATCAAAATCAAGGTGATTATCAACTGCCTTGCATTACTGGCAAAGAACAAAAAGAACTACATATCGGCGTGTGGGCAAACCGACACAGACAGTATCTTAAACAACATCATCGCATAAAATATTACAATCTACTCACATCGGAAAGGCTGTACCCTTACCTTGCGGACATAGAGGAACAGGCACAAACGATGTTTTCACAAGTTGTCATATCACTTGCCGAAAAAGAAAATGTTACGGAAAAACTGAAAGCAGATAACCCGATGTTATGGGTTCAGAAGATGAACAATATCCGTAACAGAGCAATGGAAATTGTGAATAGCGAGGTGATTTTTGTATGAGAAAAATCGTAATATTCACAATTATAGTGACTCTCATTTCTGCTACGGCAGGTTGCACTGCCCATAACGAGCCAAACAAAAAGGCGGATAAAAGTTCATCAGCTAATGTTGTAATTCATACAACGCAAGCGGAAAAATTGCCTGAGAAAACAGAAACCGAAACAGTTGAGAAAAGCACATTTGCGCAACAAACAACACAGCCGACTATCGCTGATACTGATACTGAAAAGGTGTCAAAAGAGCCGATTATTTCTCAAATCACAACAGCAAATACTGAGCCAAAGCAAGATACCCAAAGGCAAAAAGAAACGCCCGAAAGCGAAATATATGAGTCTGAAATTACAACAAATACTGCTTCGGAAATCACAACAGCAGTTGAACAAATTGAAGGATTTGATATATCGTATTGGATTTCTTATGCACAGAATTATGCTCAAAGTATAGGCTTAACTCTTGATGAAACAGCCACCGAATGTTGGGATAACCCTATATCCGCTAATGCAAACAACAAAAATATCGGCGCTGATATACTGTTTCCTCTTTCCTTTACTGTTGTGAACGATAGCGTTCATCACAGTGCTTGTAAATCCTGCGAATGATTAAAACATCTTTTCGATTATCTGTTCTGTTTCATTTATTGGTTTTGGTACTTCACTTTCCGAATATGCTTGTATATGAATTACAATGGCGTTTGATTCACCAACTTCTGTCGGTACTTTTACAAAGTCGCCAACTCTAAGACACAGTTCTCCCGGAAAATAGTAATCGTTCTTTCCATTATCAATCCGAGATATTTTGCAAAAAGTATATTTAATTTCTGTTGCGCTATCATTGTGTTCCTGTCCACGGTTGATTTTTATGCTCTCAACAGAACCCTGCTCGTCACTCTTAGCTGAAACAATGGCTTCATTGTATTCCTGTCGTGTCTCGTAATTTTCAGGATAAATTCCGTAATCGCTGCCATCTTCACAATTCATTCGCCAAGCATATTTGTTGCGATTATTTGTTGGAGCTGGTGTATATGAGCCATTGTCGTCATCATCAAAAGCACCCATAGCACCTAACACACCACCAAGTTTTATCAAGTCCTCAGTATCATCAATAAGCCCCATTCCAAAGGCGGCTCCTGCCGCAGCATAAGGGTCTATCTTGGTTTTGCTGCCGCCCCTTTTTTGTCGTCTTTTATATGCAACATAGTCAAGAGTTGCAGCAGCGGCGAGGTCAATCAAGGTATTAAATGGTTCAGGGCATTTTGAACTTTTCTTTCTTCTTTTCTTCGCCATTGTCTGCAACTCCTTAAAATTATTCTACGCCCAATGCCTTATAAACTGCATCTTCCGCACTTGAATAGAAAATCAAATTGAAACAACCGATTAGCTCTGCCGGAACTGTTGAAAGGTCTGCCGCCGAAGTAATTGGAAGAAGGACTTTTTTTGCTCCGCTATCCAAGCACACCTGCAAGCAATTTGCAAGTTCATCAACCTTAATCAATGTACCGGCAATACTGATTTCTCCAAGTACTGCAAGGCTACTTGCAGTAGGTTTTCCAAGTGCCACAGATGACAGGGCAATAAGTGTCGGCAATGCCAGCTTCTCCGTCATTCCTATTCCCTGAAGGTCTTGATAGTTTATGATATAGTCCTTAGTCGTCGTGCTGATTGAACCGCTGATACGATTGGAGTTTGCTTTCAAGAAATTAAACGCTGTATTAGTTGCTTCTTTGCATTTACTGTCAGAGCCAAGACCTGAACGCTCAAATTTTCCGTTTCCTGCCATCATCTGCGATTCCAGTCTGAACACACCAAGCATACCGGATTTTCCTTGTGCAACGGTATATACCTGACCCGGATTGCACATGCCTTCGGGAATTAGTTTTCCGCCGCCCTGTTCCGGAACAGAGACATAGTGTTCTTCAAATGTCTCGTTATCAATATATGAGAAGTTTACATCGTAAAACTCCATACCGCCGAGTTTTTTGAGCTGTTCTTTGACTCTGCGACGCATTTCAAGAGAAATCTGCAAAATTTCTTCAAGTTGTTCCTTTGAATATTCTCCATCAGGATATAGCAGCTTAATAAAGCCACCAACCATTTTTCTTACGGCAATGGTATCACGCTGGTTGAGGTTCTTACCAAGGCGGAAGTATTTATCAAGTGCGTCACCGTATTGTTCTTTACGCAGTTCTCTTATAAACTCTGCAAGATAATCGGTAATAAATCCGTAGTCGTTTGTAAAATGATGAGGTCTGAATTTCGGGATTTCCCATCCGGGTATATAACAGTGCATACGGTCAAGAAAAGCCGTATCTGTTCCCATTTCAGGCGGGAACGGAGCAAACAGACTTGAAGTTTTCAAAAGCACATCAACACTCTGATTGATATTACCGACAAAAACCATCGAAGCCGTTGCAGCTTTTTCTTCCTTGCCACGAGCGAAAGAGCCGGAAGCCATATAGTCCTTCATTATCTGAATGCCGTCTTTGTCTTTGAAGTTTATGCCTGCTACTTCATCAAAGGCAACACAGTCCCATAATCCGACCAAACCAACCGTTTTTCTACCCATATTATAGAAAAGGTTTGCAACGGTAGTTTGACCGCCTGATACAAGAATACTATTCGGAGATATTTCTTTGAACAGATGAGATTTACCGGTACTTCTCGGACCCAGTTCGCACAGATTGAAGTTGTTTTCAACGAGCGGAAGCATACGGGCAATAAGCAGCCACTTTTCTCTTTCAGAAAGCGTATCAGGTTCCATTCCTATAGAACGCAACAATACACTCATCCATTCTTCTTTTGTAAATGCTTTTCTGCCTTGTTTTAATTCTTCAATATCAACGTGCGGCATCTGAATAGGTGTGAGTTTTCGGATATGTATAGGCGAAGCACCTTTATCTTCCTCGATATACTCATATTCGAGCTGAACAATACACCAAATACCGCCGCAAAGCAGACGGTCAAATTTGCTTGGATATTCTTCACTGATGGGAATAGCCTTAATTCCCAAGTTTGAGAATTCTGCTTCATAAGTATCTTTTTTGATATTGAGATTTACGGTAATCTTGTCGATAACAGTATAACTACCTCTTTGACGGAGTACGGATAATATTTTTTGTGCTTCATCAGGTCTTACATAGTTATCGGCAAGTATTCTTTTTACATTTGCTACTCCTTCTTCAATGACGGAAGGGTCATCGGAACTGCAATACTGTCCCAGCAAAAATTCAAGAACATAAACCGGAACATTTGCACCTTCCTTAATTGATTTAGTCAAGTCTTTCCTGACTATTTTCCCGTCAAAGCAGGCACGAAGTTTTTTGTTTATTTCTTCATTTGGACTGACTTCTGAAGTGTTAAATTCGTCCATAATTACCTCCCGTATTATTCAAAGAAGCCAAAGTCATCGGCAAAAGCTATATCCATAATAATTTCGTGACGGAGAACTTCAATATCGTTCTTGTCATCGTATGCAACCAAGTAATACCTTTGAGCTTTGTTGTACTTCTTATTTTTGAAACTGAAACGCAGTCTAAACATACGCTTTGCAGTATCCTTGTCTTTTTTATCAGCAATAACGATATTTTCGTTAGAAATTTTCTCGTTGTTTTCTGATATGAAGTAAATTCGATAGGTTGTTTCCTTTACCACATCGCTTACCGGTTCTGTTTGTACGAAGTCAAGTGTGGTAATAAGATTGGTAATCTTCGTTGTAAGGCTTACAAGGGCAATTTCTGCTGAACTTGTTTCTTTCTTTCCTTTATCCACTTTAACATCAAGCAGAGGTATAAGCATTTCTTGCGGTGAGCAACCGCCGTGAACATAGTTCTGTCCTGCACCGGCAACCTTGAAAATATCAGAAGCAAGCGGGAAAGAAATAATACGCTCGTCTTTGTTGCCTAACACTTTGCCGATGGTGGTACAACACACACCGTCTGCATCGAGTCCTTTTGCAGAAATGGAATAACGCTGACCTACGCTGTTTGATTTCGAAGCAGCTCCGCTGATTTTATCGGTTGCCTGAATTTTATCTCTTTTATAGATAAATCCGTGGTCGGCTGTGACTATAAAATGCAATGTGTTTGCCTGCGAAGCAATCTTCTTTATCATTGAATAGATTTCCTCTATTGCTTCCTCACAGGCGGTAAATACTTCGTTTTCAGAAGCAGCCTTATCTCCACGAGCGTCTATCTGATTATGATAGATATAAACTACATCTTGACCGGTAAAGATAGAACGCAGGTCGGCTTGTTTCATCGTTTTTAACGAGTCGTACTGGACACACTTGCTGTTGATTTTATACTCTTGCAGTATTGCTTCTCGCTGTTCTGTCGAAGCACATACTTTTCCGTCAACGAGTACATCGTAATTATCGGCAAACTCAATATTCCTATGCGGAAGGAGTGAAGCCATTCCTAAAGGCGTGTATGACGGAAGTACACCCTGCATAGCAGTGAAAGAAGCAGTGCATTTTTCGTCAGCAAGCAGTTTTTCAAACAGAGTATGTGCCACCTCATATCTGAAGGCATCGGAAATAAATACAACAACACGGTCTTTGGAATAGTTGATGTATTTCGAGAAGAAATCTTTTTGCTTTACAAGCCCGGTTTCTCCGTCAGCGTCGGCAAATTCATTGTTCCAGTTGACGGTAATCTTGTTCAGGTATTCATTGGTATAAATGTTTTCAACCAGTTCTCTGAGCTTCTCAAACGGAGTGGTATCTTCCATACTATCAAAATAGAAATAGAAGTACCTGTATCTACGGTCAAGTTTATAGGTGGTTTCGGTGTAATCCTTAACCAAATTTTTAATCCCGCTGACTGGCTGATACTTCCCATCCGAAATAATATAGAAGGCATTTTCAAGAATGAAGTATTCACTGCGGTATCTTCTGCCGAAGTGTTTCTTTCTGCGTTCTTCACAAATCTGAGGAATACTCTTGCCGCCGAGTTTTGCCCCTATATCCTCGTTTTCCAGTCGGCTGATGAGCCAGTTAATAATCAGTTCGTCAACGCCTGCAAAGATATTGCAGTCTATAAGTGCTTCCACATCCATCTTTGCAAGATATGACTTGCCGTTTAGTGCGTTATATACGATGTCGGAAATCTCGTCATAACGGTTGCCATACAGATAACTGTTCATAAGGTTATCAATAAAGGCTATAATGTTGCCTGATTTATAGGAAATAAACGGTTTCCACGCACCGGGCATATCTGTATGTATGCTCTTTGAAGCATAGGTTACAAACATCGTAATAACGAGCTTTTCCAATGACGGCTTTGCATCGTTATAACCGAAAGCCACATCAGCCTGCTGCCAAAAAGCTCCCAGCAAATCATACTTTTCAAACTCTGCAAGGTATTTGTTGTCCACCAATCCGTCATCGGTCAGTATGCAGCGAATGACTTCTTCAAAAGAAGCCGTTTTGCTTTTGCAAAGTATGCTCATCAATGCAATTTCTATGGTAGATTTGTTGAAATTCTCGATTTCAAAATCATAGAACTTCTGTGTTCTTTCTTTATTTGCAAAGAATTTAATATAGTGCTGTATTACCGGCTTGTACCGTTCGTCAATACCCAAATCAAGGGTAAGGAGAGAAGCACGGTCGGCAAAAAACTCTTTGGAATATCTGATAGTGTCCGCAAGGTGATTGTTTCTTATATCAGGCTTTGCAAAGGGAGCATATACAAGGTAGTTTGTAGTGGTATCTTCGCACTCCAAGAAGTATTTGATGTAGAATTGATTATCCGGTTCAAGGTGCAGAACCTTTGCGTTTTCAAGTTCTATGGTATCAATATCCTCTTGGAACTCGGCATTGGCGTCATACCAAAACACGAGTTTACGCACATCACCTGTAAACTCACTATTCAGTTTATCTGTTATTTGTTTTAGGTTTAACTCTGCCATATACTCACCTTAAATCTTCGCTAAAATCTGCATTTTCTTTCCGTCAGATGCAGTTTGCACCTTTTCATAGTTGACCTTTACGCCGTCATCAAGGTCAATGTCAATACGGGAAAGAGCCAAGTGTGCAACCTTTGCGTCGTAATCTTTTGTTTCCTTGATTTGCTTCTGAAGTTTCTCTTTGCGTTTTGTAGCATTAGAGATTTCCTTGTTATCTCGGCTGTTGTCGATGATTTCTTGCATACGGTTAATCTCTTTTTCATACACACGCTGCATACGGTGCAGATACTCGACACGCATATTGCCGGTTGTATCGGCATTCCAGCGGTGCATATAGCAAAGAGCCTTAAAGCCGTTTTGTTTACCGCTGTCAAAGAGCCAGTAAATCGGGCGTTTTTGATAAGTCTTGATATGGTCTTTTATAAAGTCATTCAGGAAGTAGTTCCTGATAATTTCACGGCTTGTAGCACCTTTGTTGCCGAGTGCCTTTGCAATAAAATCAAGGTTCTGCTCAAGGCTGTCCTCGCCATAAACCTTTTTAAGCCAAGCACAGAACAATCCTACAATATCGTCCTCAAAGTATTCTTCGTCGGTAATCGGAATACAGTTATCTGCGTCCGGAATAAATGTTTCATACTTACCGGTATCCCAATCGCCGCCTGCATAGGCAATGCCTTCCGTATCAAGGGAATAACGCCCAAACATACAACCAACCGCATAGGAAATCAGGCTCTTGATGTCCCTCTGTAAGTCCGCTTTGCTAATGGTAACATCTTTATTCTCAACTTCAGGTGTAAGTTCGTCTTGTAATCCGTAAATATCAATAAACATACGGTTTATTTCTTCCTCGTTAGCCTTTAATTGATTGAAGCGTTCGTTACATTCGCCCTGCCAAAGCATATAGCAGAGTTCCACAGGAGAACCAACCTTCGGATGACCGCCGTAGTAATAAGACATAGAAGCACCAACGGCTGTTGCGTCCCACAAATCTTTTGACAGTCTTACAAGCGGGTGCTCTTTAAAATCCCAAGAGGTTTCAAAAGAGTCCCAATCTGCTTTTGAAAGTTCTATACATTCTTCAACGCATTTTTCTATCTCGTACTTATAATTTTCATTTACAATAATTGGTAAACGGGCAATATCACCAGCTTGAATATTTATTGTTGGAGCAATCAGTTTCAGTATTTCATCTGTAATAGGAGTATTGCAAAATCCCAAATAATAATATAGATTATCATCATAAGGATAAAATGACATTCCTGCAATATCAGAAATATTACAATTCTTAAAACGAAATGCTGGCTTAGAAGTTATAAGTGACCAAGTTGCTGAAGGCATAAATTTCAATTTGTTTGGATAATCCTGAACATTTCGCTTTTCTATTTTTGCATTTCCTATTACACTTGCACCCTCGTTTTCCCAATTAACTACACAGTCATTGTTCCCGTACCATTTTCTGTATTCTCCACCTTTATTATATGGAAACCATTTTGCATTTGAGGAAACAGCTTCTTGAACATTTCTTGAATCCGAGCTAAAAGCACATTTACTGATTTCCCACCATAAACGGACATATTTACCATTATCGCCCGTTTTCATTCCGTTTCGTGCCAATGCTTTTTGCCCGAGCGAAGGATGATTGTCAAAAGCTTTGATCATTTGCTTGTTTACCCAGTATGAAATTGGTTTGCCCGGGATTTTACTATAATCAGATTGGTTGAACGAATATCTTTTTTCTTTAGAAAGAAATGCTTCCTTCTTTGTGTTTTCAGAGTTTGGTTCAATTAATCTACAGTAAATACCTTTATACGAGTCAATAGAATTATTTCTCGTAACAAATGCCGTTGTTTGAACAACTTCCCCTGCTATTTCATCAAACGCTCTTGCTCCTAAATGCACCATATTAACTATATCGTTTCGGATTATTTTTTCTCGTAATCTTTCATATGAAGAAATAAACATCCAAGAGTGCATCGTTATCATAGCCTGATAACCGTTTTTTACAAGCATTTGCTTGCAACGTTCAATAAAAACAGCAAATAAGTCTGTCTTACTATCCGGATAATTTGCTTTGACATAATCGCTTAATTTTGAACCGGCATTACTTACCGGCATATATGGCGGATTAGTTACTGCAACTTCATATTTTTGTGCTAAAATCTTGCTTTGTTGTACGATTGGAGAAAGAATTGAAACTAACTGTTCTTTCTCCATAATATCCATAAGATTAGAGTAATCATCCTTATTGGATATTTCTTCAAGTTTTTCCTCCAAAGCAAGTAAATCACAATACGGAACAGATATGTTTAATACGCTGCCATATTCTTCTGCATATCTATTCTCATCAATCAAAATGGACGCAGTTTTCTTTAATTCACCGAGTCTATCAAGAACAGCTTGTTCTATTGTTTTACTGTTTTTTAAGTAACAAAGATTCGGTTCAATGTTTTCAGAAAGAATACGGCGATTATACTGACGAGCTTTCATCATAACTGCAAAGTATGCAAGCTGATATGCACGTTCATCAATATCAAGACCAAAGATGTTGTTCTGCAAAATGCTACGAGCTGCATCACGCTGTGTGTAACCATAGCTTTCATAAATCTGCATAAGAACATCAAAAGCATAAACGAGGATGTGTCCACTACCCATACAAGGGTCAATTACCTTAATTTTTTCCGGAGATAATTCTTTATATGTTGCTTTGATTTCTTCGAGTTTTGCAACAACTTGTTGCTCCTGCTTCGTTTCATCAATGTAATATTCCCAAGAGCTTCTTAAGCTATCGTTAGGATGTCCCTCAATCCAAATACGACCAACTGAGTTTTCGACCATATATCTGACAATCCAGTCAGGAGTAAAAAGCTGTGTTGCCGCCGGAATATCTTCCTTAGACATTTTTGTTCCGCTTTTTCTTCCAAATACTTCTGCCTTTGGTTCAATGTTATAGTATTGATACATCCAGCCGATAATTTCAACCTGACCTTCTTTATCAATGTTAAAATCGTCCTCATCAATATCGTGGGTAAGGCGATAGACAATACCATCTTTGTCTGTGAAGGATATAGTGAGCAGTAATTCTGTGTAATCGTCTGTTTTCTCAAACAACTCGGGAAGAATATCGTGGAGTTTATTGCATTGCTTAATAAAGAGCATTCCGAACCACAATATGGACATTCAAATGTAACATAGCCTTCGCTGTCACCTTGTATAGTAAAAGAGATTTCCGTTGACATTAATATCCTCCATTCTTTTAGAACTCAATATTGATAATCGTGTCATCTTCCAAAGCATTCATCAGTTTATTTTCAAGTTCAGCCACATATCGCTTAACATCGGCTTCGCTTTCAATCTGCCAAGTAGCCGCATTATTGATGGATTTAATGCTGATGGTTTTCTTTTTTTTGACAGGTCGAACCTGAACAGCGGGAGTATCAGTATCTCCTGTCTCATTGTTACCGGCATTTTTAGCCGCCTGTTCTTCTGCGATAATCTTGGCTTCTTCCTTGTTAATTTCGTTTAAGCAACGAACCTTGAGAGCATCGGCTTCGATTTTAATATTCTGTAATGTAGCAACATTATTGCAGTGTATAGCTTTTTCGTGGATTTCACGGAATAAGTCAACATACTTGTTTGCCAACTTATCGTGACACTTTTTGCCTTCAAGTTCTTCAAAGACTCGTTTTCTTGCTTCATCAATGGCAGCGTCGATTGGCTTTTGCATATCAGAGAGAAGTTTGCCATATAAGTTGATAAAGCTATTCAACAGGTCAGGCAATTTGAATATTTCACCATAAGGTGCTGTTTTCTTGAGTATTTCCTTGATGTCACCGACAACAGTTTCAATCTGACTATCTACTATGAAGGTCTTGCTGTCATCATAAATCTTCATCAACTTGAGAGCCTTGTCAAAAATGTCTTTCTGCTCGCCGGCGAAGAACTTTTTAACAGGCTCGTAATCTTCTGCAAAGTCAAGGTAATCGTCCTTTTTGCGGTCAACTCCCATGAAAAACTCGTTTGAGTATTTCATTTGCAGAACTTCTGTCATTAACTTTTTGCCGGACGCAACAACTTGTTTTCCGGGATATGCCGGCTGTGTGGAATAATGAATTTCAAGTTTCTCAAGGTCATTTTTCAAATTAGAAGCGTAACCCAAAAAGCTCTTCATTATTGCGTCATCATCATCGCTTGCGGAAGTGACATTGAACAATTCTTTCATCACTTCACGAACCGACTTTTTCTGCTTTTCGTTTGCTTTTACACGCTTTTCGGTCATTAACTTTTCATTGAACTCTTTGCGTGTCAGATAGCGAATGATTTCCTCCTCGCTCTTGGATAAGAGGGTAACGGCTTCGTTATTGACAAACATTGCGATTTCGCCGTCTTTGAACAGTTTAGCGACCAGCCATTGAACATCCGCTTCAACAAATCCATAAGGAGCTTTTAAGAAGCGTTCCAAAAGGGACTTCATAGAGGTTTTCATATGTCTTTGCGTGTTCAAGGCAATATAGTCATTAACATCGTGCAGAGCCAGCTCATTCTTTGTGGTTTTTGTTCCGTCAAGAGTGAGCTGTTGACCGTTATTCTTGAACATGGAGCGAATATCCGTCTCGCTCATTGCAGTATCTATGTAAGAAAGTTTGTGATAAACCGTTGCGACCAGTTTGCCAAGAGCTTCGTTAATGCGGGTAGCAATTTCCTTTGAATTGGTTTGTACCTTATCTCCGTTTACATAGATGTCCGCATTTTTGAGACTTTCAGAAAGGAACAACTTTGCGGCAGCGTTTCTTTCACGCATTTCAACTTTCTTCGCTTCTTTGATGCTTTCAAACTTTGTAACGGTATTCGTAGCATCGTATCTGATAAATTTTTCAATCTGCAAGGCAGAACGGATTTCATCAAGGAACGCTCTGTCATCAGGAAGCACAACAAGTACACAGCTTGACTGTCCGGACAAAATTCTCATAGTTGTTTCGTCTGAACGCTCATCACTGTTTGGGGTAAGAATTTTTAATGTAATATCGTTGTTTTGATTTGCCTTATAAGGCTTTTCGTCAACGATTTGATTGAACGCAAAAGCATATCTGCCGTTGAAAGCAGGGTAACGATACTTCTTCTCATCATAAAGACCGTCAAAAATCATTTCCGATACTTTTGCGATAACTTCGCCGGAATCCACATTCTGAGACTCAATAGCTCTGTTGATTTCCTGCTCCTCATCGGTCAGGAAAACATAGATGTCACCGTTTTTCTGAACCAAAGTCTGACGGACGAGTCTCTTTAATGCGTCCTCGACCTGCTGAGCAAGTGCCATACGGTCGTCATTTGCATTAGAAACCATAAGGCTTGTTATGTTTTCGATGTTTGCTTTGATTTCCTTGACATACTTAATCATAAACAAGGTTTTAAGCACATTGACATCAAAGCACTCTCTGTCGTGATTTGGGTTAAGATACTCATTGTCCAAAGCACGGGAAATAACACCCTTGTGAGAGTGGTCGAGGAATTGTTCAAGTGCATCGTAGAACATATTGAACGGAACAATAGTACCCGGCTCATCATTCATAACCTTTACAGCGGACTCCTTGAACAAAGCAAGCATAGAACGCTCACCTTCAGCAAGATGTTTACCTGAAGCTCCGTGTGTACGAATTGATGTTAAAACGCTGCCAAGCAAGTTAAACTGGTATGGAATAAACGGGTAAATATCTGCAAAGTTATCTCTGCCTGAGTATAGTTTCTTCTCCACTCCGTCATTAAATATGATGAGGTTCTTTATGACTGTTGCTTTATCGTCATAGAGGAGACAAAGAGTTTGCTTGCCCGATTCATTCTTTTCAAGTATTCTCTTTTTGATAACTTCGTCAACATTGGCAGAAGAAAGAGACAGACGAGTGTCAAAACGACCCTGAATTTTTGAGAAGTCGTTGCCTTTTGTCTTTGTAATAGAATCAATATCTTGCTGGCTTGTTACTACAATCCAAGCCTTTCCTTTACAAGCAGTACCTAAATCTTCGGTTACAGTCTGAAGATTTAGCATAAGCTTAGAGTCATCACCGATGTACTGACCGATTTCATCAATCAAGAATACAATGTGATGGTTGTTTCCTTTTCTTTCGATGTACTTCTTTACAAGCTGAGCAAAATCCTCGACCTTGTATTTGTAATCACCGGTAGCTTTTTCGCACCAGTTTCTGCCGGCTTCTACGCTCATAAAGTCAATCTCATCAAGGACTTCAACGACATCATCCTGAATGAAGTCAAAGTCACTGCGAGCTTCAATCCAATCGGAGCCGAAACTCTCTGCAAACTTTTCTTTGAACAAATCATATTTGCCTTCTTCGGTGAGTTTGCGTTCTAAGTCGGCAAGGAAAGGATTTGAACCGCTGAATCCCTGCATTTCATTGAAAACATTCTGGAGAACAGATACAATGGCAACCTTTGATTGTTTACCATTTACTTCACTTTTTGAGTCAATGTTAAAGAGAACAACATCGGTAGGTACAGTTGTCGCTAATTTCATATCGGCAAGTACCATAGGGTCGGTAATTTTGTTGTCATCTATAAAATAGTCGATAGCTCTTTTACCGCTGACATCTTTATTGGCAAGAATGTAGGAAAGAATCTTTAAGAAGTGAGATTTACCACTTCCAAAGAAACCGGAAATCCAAACACCCATTTTATCCGTATTTCCGTTAATGCCTTTTTTATAGCTGGAAAAGAAATCGGCAAAATGCTTTTGCAATTCACGGGTAACAACATATTCTTCAAGTTCTTGCTTGATATTTGCATTGTCATCCTGCCCGACTTTAATAACGCCCTTAATATCTCTGTCGATAGGTTTTGAAAACATATTCTTAATAATCATAACTGCTCTCCTTAATCTACGAGCTTGAACGCTCTGTAATAGTTGTCGTCTTTAATCTCTCCAAATAGGACGAGTTCCTGCCCGTCATAATTTCCCGGATAAAACAGTACAACCGGTACATTGTCAATGACTTGGTGAAGATTATTTAACACCGTATGTGAACGCAGTATCGGATAACATTTTCCTATGCCGATGATAAATACAACCGCCTTATCAGGTGTGTTTTCCTTTATGTAGTTCACAATCAAACTGTCCGATGAGGTTATTCTCAGCATATTGCTTATTGATTTTGATACTCGCTCAAATCCCTTTGCTTTTTCAAACTGATAACATTTTTCCAAGTATCCCTTTTGCTTGAGAATATCAATGACTATATCGTATAAATCAAAAACAACCACTTTATAATCATCATTTGATGTTTCATTCTTTTTCTTGATGTAGTCAATTCTTTCTCTGACATACAATTCTTTTTCTGCCGGGTAGTCAAAAATATAATATCCGACTTCATTTCCAAGACCTTTGTTTTCTCTAAACGAAGGTTTTTTTATCATTTCTTCTGCTTTATCTAACCTTTCATCGAGTGACAACATTTAATTTACCCCCGTTATTGCTTTTACAATAGCGCCGTCACCACAAGCTTCAAGATAACGCTCTAATGCAATATCAAGAATAGGCGGAGTTATTGTTTTCTGTTTTTCTACTATCGAAAGCAAATTGGCATCTGTAAGATAATTGAAATAGACTGAGCGAAGTCTGCGTTTAGTTCCATCTGTCCACTCAGCAATATCGTCATTTTGAACTTCTTTGTTATTGAAAAAAATATTTACATCTGATTCTTCAATAACCGGAATACCAAGAATATTCTTTTCTCGGTACACTTCAAACATAAATTCAAAAAATAATCTATCCGTTCTGAGAATAGCAACAAAGTTAATAATTTTCTGCGTTGCCAAATCAGAATTGACAAACAAATCTATCAGAGTTTTGTCCAGCTTTTTTGCTCTGTTCCAAATATATCCATAAATCCTTTTTGCTCTATACTCTTTTGCAGCACCAAAAAGGTTTTCGCTAATACACAAATTCTTTATTTCTTCTTCGGATTTTCCTTCATCAATCAGTTTGATAATTTTCTTCATTTCTATGAACCAAAAGGATTGAGAAATCAATCCGGCACTATATTTTTCCTCTATCACCAAATCACCTTATTTCTACGACATTGTAATTCTAACAGATACAACATCTCAATTATAGTTTATCAATTTGACTGTCCCATAAAACGGACTTATCACTTATCTTCGGGTAAAACTTCCATAATATCATCAACAGTACAGTTCAAAGCTCTGCATATTTTAGCAAGGGTATCTGTTGTAACGGCTTCATCATTGCCCAGTTTACGCATTGTGTATTTTGTAAGTTCTGCGGTTTCCTGTAAATCTTTCTTTTTCATATCTCTGTCCAGCAAAATATGCCACAGTTTCTTATATGTAACTGCCATTTGTGTCCTTCCTTTCATCGGGCTTATAAAAGAATATAGTTACGCTTATATCAGTATAGCATACTTTTCTCTTATTTTCAATACAATTACTGATATTTCGCACTTTATATTGAATTAAGAATATTATTATTCCTTTCACATGACTTTGTTGGGCCTTAGTGTCGCCCTAATAAATACCGTTTGTCAGATGCGAATATCAAACGGTCTGCTCGCTACTTCTACACATAAGTTTACAACAGGATAGTTAACCAACCACATTCTCCTCTTGTTTCATCAAACCGAGAGGAGATTTTTTCATATTAGGAACTCTTTTAATTTGGCGTAGCAAAATACCACTCACTGTTTATAAAAGTGAAAGAAAAAATATTTTCAATTTTTTTCTAAAAACACCCCCCAAAAATCCTTTCCCATTTCAAACAAGTGAAAGGACTTTTAATTTTCTTTTCAAAATACCCCCATTTTTTCGATTCCCGGTTCAAACAAGTGAAGGGGTAATAAAAAATTTTTTGAAATCGGGCGATTTTGGGTGTGCATTTCGGCACCCTTTGTCCAAATAAGTGAAAGGAGTTTTTTCTATGGCAAGATTATCAAAGAAATTTAAACAGGAATGGGCATTATTCATAAGTCCCAAAACAGGCAGAAGAACATACAACGACTTATGTCGCAAATGCCGGAACGACTGTAAACAAAGTTTCAGAACAATCGTTGTCAGTTGTCCTTTGTATCTCTCTAAAAGAAGTGTCAATTTGGCACCTAATAGTCCCGATTTCAAAGATTCGGGATAAAAGGATAACCGATATTCGTTTCAAAATAAAACGGCTTACAGAGAAATATTTTGATAATTTCGGCACCATTTTGATACAGAAAACCGGCTGTTGTAATTATCGGTTCCACTCGCCGTTCAAAACAATTCAACCGGCAGGCAGCCGTATAAATATATAAATAAATATATAGTTCTTACCTGCCGTAAAAGAAAGGACTTAAATATGATAGCAAATAAAGTATATACAAGAGACGAAATGAGAGAGGAACACATCATCACTTCCGATTATCGTTTCATAGACAAAGAGGTAGAATACTTTGCAAAACTGATAATGAGAGCAGAGGCAAGCAAAAATATGATGCGTCTGTTCTTTCAATTAAGTGACGGAAGAAAGATTATCACGCCTGTGTTCTGGTGGCAGAGTTATCTCGGATTTTATGAGATAGATAACGGTACAAATCTGAGATTGATTTATGAGAGTAACAACAAAGGCATCGCACTTACAAAAATAGAAATATTGAATTAAGGAGAAGTAGAAATGCAGGAAACCATAAATAACATCAACATAGATTTACTAATTCCATTTGAAAATCATCCGTTTAAGAAAAGAGACGGGATTGAAAATGAAGAACTGAAAGAGAGCGTAAAAGAAAGCGGATTGCTTGAGCCTATAATTGTCCGTTCTTTTTCCGCCGGCACTTTCGAAATCATCAGCGGTCACAGAAGAGTTGAGGCTTGCAAGGAATTGGGAATACAAACCGTTTCGGCAATAGTCAGAGAAATGACAAAAGATGAAGCTGTAATAGCAATGGTGGATTCAAATTTGCAAAGAGAACACCTACTTCCAAGCGAAAAAGCCTTTGCTTACAAGATGAAATTAGAAGCGTTGAAACATCAGGGGAAAGCAACTTCCCGACAACTTGTCGGAAAGTATGAAAGCGCAGATAAAATATCCGAGTCCGAAAGCGGCAGACAAGTCCAACGATATATCCGCTTAACGCACTTAATACCCGAACTGTTGAAACTCGTTGACGAAGAAAGAATAGCCTTTACCCCGGCTGTCGAGCTTTCGTATCTGCCCGAAAATGAGCAGAAAATGTTAACCGAAGAAATAGAATACACAGATGCCACACCGTCTTTATCACAGGCACAGCGACTGCGAAAATACAGCGAGCAAGGCAGATTATCCATAGATACAATATTTGCCGTTTTAAGCGAGGAAAAACCAAATCAGAAAGAACAGGTCAAATTCAAAACAGAGGATATACGCAAATATTTTCCCAAAAGCTATACAAGCCTTGATATGCAAAAAACAATCATAACACTGCTTGAAAAATGGCAGAAGCAAAGAGAACGAAACAGAGGTGAAGCAAGATGATGATCGGCATCAATTCAAATAAATCATCCCTATTCGCACCATATTATGAGACGGACAATACCCCTTTTGTTATGAAAATCGGCGGGACAACATACGAAGTTACAACTCATTTTAACGCAAAAGGCAAAGAGACAGTATTACAACAGTTCAAAGATTTATTGATTGAACTTGATTTAGTTTGACTTGACACATTCGACATTGTGGGTATTGCAAGTGTATAATTACCGTACCTTGTAATGCCCGCCTGTCACGGAAAGGAGTATATTATGGCAGTAAACAAAAATACAAATGGGCAGGAAAAAATCACCGCCCTGTATTGTCGTCTGTCACAGGACGATAATGTGGACGGTGAGAGCAATTCGATATCAAATCAAGAGTTAATATGTAAAGGGTGGTTTCTCCCACCTAATACATATGACTGCGGCTCATTTGTGGTGAATGGAACAGCAGTTGTAGGAAAGGAGAAGAAAAGTCCGTATAACCGCTGGAAATCAACACAAAAAGGAGCTAATTTTTATGAAATCTCTATTTGAGGAAATGGGCGGCACTTACCGTCAGGAGGGCGATTATCTCATTCCAAACCTTGCGCTGCCAGAGGAACCGGAATACCAGATTGGCAAGTATGGACATATGCGCCGCAGCTATCTGAAAGAACATCGCCCTATTTTCTACACAAACCTGCTCACAAACGGAACGCTGCATCGGCACCTTGCCGAGATCGACCAAGCCTGCAACGAGCGCATGGAAATCATCGTTTCTGCAATGGTGAAGCAAGAAGGCGTGACCGAAGCACTCAAAGCTGCCGATCAAATGGAATGGGTACGCCGCATGAACAGCATCCGCAGCCGCGCGGAGGAAATCGTTTTGACCGAGCTTGTATATGAATGACAAATGCCCGTTATCGGTTGCGTGGCCGATAACGGGCATTTTTACACTTTAGTTCTTTTGTTCCGTGCTGGCTACCAGACGGTCAAAGTCGCTCTGATACAGATGATCCTGAATGACGCGGTACTGCTCAAACTCGCTTTCGGCAAAGGCTTTTGCAATGGCAGCGGTGACTTTTCCCTTATTTTGCAGAATCTCTGCATCATTGAATTGCAGAAAAGCGTCCAGCTTGGAGGCCCAATCTGCCATGGTCATGGGAATATGCCGTCTGGCCTGCCGGGTAGCATAGTCCAGATACATGGTGACGATTTCGTTCAGTTCCTGCATTTCATCCATGGATAAGTAATTTTTTGCAACGGACACATCTGCCTTGACAATCTTGCCGTCAGGAGCATTCTTCCATGAGGTCAGCCCCATGTGTTCCTTGGTGTGATCGGCTCGTGCCATAATGACCTCTGCCGCTGTGCCGCCATGGACGGCATAGTGCATCTTATTCTGAACTGTGGCAAAGAAATCCTTTGTGGTCTGGCTATCGAGAGAGTAGTCCACAGCAGTGGCGTAAATATCCGTAATTTTCTGATAGAAGCGCCGTTCGCTGGCCCGAATCTCCTGAATCTCGGAAATCAGGTGATCGAAGTAGTCCTCATCAAAAATCTGCCCATTGATGAGCCTGCTCTTGTCCAGCACATACCCCTGCTTGGTGAAGGTGTCCAGCACCTTGGTTGCCCACTGGCGGAACTGCGTGGCTCTGCCGGAATTGATCCGATAGCCTACGGCTATGATGGCGGACAGAGAGTAGAACTTATAGTGATAGGTTTTTCCGTTATCCGCAACTTGTGCAAAATTTGCACAAGTTGCA
>OIEG01000364.1_pt1 | contig 20273 bp, 5 predicted proteins | sample 1581751 | NCBI WGS metagenome assembly OIEG01 (sample SAMN01760950, study PRJEB22395) | human gut metagenome | reverse complement strand
TGTGGGGAGCAAAGGGATTCAAGAGTATCAGCAGTGATTTCATCTCGGCATCGTTAATCTTGCCGTTTGCGGTAATCTCGTTGATAAGCGACATCATAGCGGCAATAGCCGTGTTGAATCTCATCTTCTCAATATCTTCGCTGACCTTCTTTATCGTCTTGTGCATTGATGTTCTCAGCTCGTCTGAGTATTCATCGCCACGGACAAGCATATTCTGAAGATTCCATACACGGTCAAGGAAACGCTTACAGCCCTTCATACTGCTGTCGTTCCACGGAGCCGCCTGCTCATAGTCACCCATGAACAGAACGTATACTCTAAGAACATCTGCGCCGTATACGTCAACAACGTCATTCGGGTCGATTACGTTGCCTCTTGACTTGCTCATCTTCTCGCCGTCCGGACCTAAGATAAGACCCTGCGCGGTACGCTTTGCATAAGGCTCGGGAGTGGGAACTTCGCCTATATCGTAAAGGAACTTGTGCCAGAAACGTGAGTAGATCATATGACGGGTAACGTGCTCCATACCGCCGTTGTACCAGTCAACAGGAAGCCAGTATTTGAGCGCTTCCTGCGAAGCAAATTCCTTGTCGTTGTTGGGGTCGCAGTAACGCAGGAAGTACCAGCTTGAGCCTGCCCACTGAGGCATTGTATCTGTTTCTCTGCGTGCGTCCTTGCCGCACTTGGGGCACTTGCAGTGTACGAATGAATCTATCTTTGCAAGCGGGCTTTCGCCGTCCTGACCGGGCTGGAAGTTCTCAACGGGAGGAAGCTCCAGAGGCAGTTCCTCATAAGGTACGGGAACAATTCCGCAGTCTGGGCAGTGTACTATCGGGATAGGTTCGCCCCAGTATCTCTGACGGTTGAATGCCCAGTCCTTCATCTTGTACTGTACGCCCTTTTCGCCGCAGCCGAGCTTTGCAAGTACGCCGAGCATCTTTTCGATAGCGTCCTTCTTGTTCGTAATGCCGTTCAGCTCACCCGAATTTACCATCTCGCCGTCGCCCGTATAGGCTTCCTTCGAGATGTCGCCGCCCTTGATAACCTCGATTATATCAATGCCGAACTTCTTCGCAAATTCATAGTCACGGGTATCGTGAGCAGGAACCGCCATTATAGCGCCCGTGCCGTATCCCATCATTACATAGTCGGAAATGTATATCGGAATTTCCTTGCCGGTAACGGGGTTTACGCCGGTAAGACCGTCTATCTTTACGCCCGTCTTGTCCTTGACAAGCTGTGTTCTTTCAAACTCGCTCTTTTTGCTGCACTCTGCCTTGTAAGCGTCAAGGTCGGCAATGTTCTTTATGGAATCCCTGTACTTTTCTATTATGGGATGCTCGGGAGCGATAACCATAAAGGTAACGCCGTAGAGCGTGTCGGGACGGGTCGTGTAGATGCGGAGCTTCTCACCGTTTTCCTTGATGGAGAAGTTTACGAAAGCGCCTGTAGACTTGCCTATCCAGTTCTCCTGCTGGAGCTTTACGTTAGGCAGATAGTCGACCGTTTCAAGTCCCTGTAACAGCTTGTCGGCATATTCGGTGATACGCAGATACCATACCTCCTTGGTCTTCTGCACTATCTCGCTGTGGCAGATGTCGCAGTGACCGCCCTGTGAGTCCTCGTTTGAAAGCACGACCTTACAGCTTGGGCAGTAGTTTACGAGCGTCTTATCCCTGAATACAAGGCCATGCTCGAACATCTTGAGGAATATCCACTGAGTCCACTTGTAATAACGCTCTTCGGTGGTGTCGATGACCCTTGACCAGTCGAACGAGAAGCCGACACGCTTGAGCTGGCTGGTAAATTTTACTATGTTGTTATCGGTGACCTTACGGGGATGAACGCCGGTCTTGATGGCAGTGTTCTCGGTGGGCAGACCGTAAGCGTCAAAGCCAATCGGGAACAGTACGTTGTAGCCCTGAAGCCTTCTCTTGCGGCTGACTACCTCAAGGCCGGAATAAGCCTTGATATGACCTACATGCATACCTGCGCCGGAGGGGTAGGGGAACTCTACGAGAGCGTAGAATTTCGGCTTGGTACTGCCGTTTTCAGCCTTGAATGTCTGATGCTCGTCCCAGTATTTCTGCCACTTACTTTCTATGGCAGAAAAGTCATATTTTTTCTCTTCCATTTTGCGAGTTGTCCTTTCATACGCCCGATATGGCGGTATAATTCAATTTCAACCTTTATTATAATACAAAAACTGCTGTTCTGTCAAGTAAAGCGGCAAGTAAAGCGGCAACAGTAAATAAGTGTAAAATAAAGGTGAAATATGTAATTCACAGCGTGATGATTTATGATGAACCGGTTTTTACGTCTGAGAGGGCGTAAACCGTTATGTTATCGGGGGTGACAGCACTCCACCTTTGACAAGGGACGGGCATGGATGCCCGAAGTTGAACGCCCAGAGTTTCGCAAGGATGCGAAACCAACAGAGCGTTCATATGGCAAGTGTGGTAGTGCTTTTCTTGGGATAGCACTTCTCGGGTTCGCTATTCGAATTAATGTACCTGTCAATATTGACGAGGGAAAGAACCAAAGGGACTAGGGTGAGGGACTTGCAGCCCCTAACCCTATCCCTTAGGTTTTCTCCCTCGTGCTCCCTCTTTCCTTACCCACACCCGTACCCCGCTGGGGTGTTGGATAAACTCGAATAACCACCTGAACATTGTATGACCTGTTAATGCAGGGACGCTTAACGCTACACGTCCGCAGATTAGTACATATATCTCAGGTTAGTGGCGTTTTTTGAAAGGTAAATGTCAGTGCAGTTGTACCGATACACTCACGAAAATATTAATTCCTTGTCGTTGCGGAAAATGTTTTAGGCAGTGCCTGGCAATATATTTCACTTGAACGGTGTCTGTAGGGCGCCGGTTTTTTGTATTATGAGCCGCATTTATGACCGTTCGTGCCGTTATAACAACCGTTCGTGCCAAAAAGTTGAAATCACAAAGCAAATGAGTTATGATATAATTATAAAATTATAAGGGGGAGAAGTATGCTCATCTGCGTTTACGATACCGCAAACGAGGCGGAGATACTGAAAGCGAAAATAACACAAATCGCAACGGCGGCATATCGAAGAATTTCCTACAGGGTATGTCAGAGGTATGAGAGTTTTGCGAAGGAGTGTAAGACGGCTGACCTTATAATCGTGCTTGCCGACGGAGCGGACGGTATGGATGGCGTTATTGCGGCAAAGAATGCCGACAGGGATACGCCTGTAATATGGCTGTCGGACGATGAGGGATTCGGGGCGCAGTCATACAGGCTTGGCTGTACCTATTTCTACAAGAAGCCGATACCGCTTGAAAAGCTGAAGGAGGCACTGCATAAGTGCAGATGTATGGCATAAGCACGGGTAAATCTACAGGAGGAAAAACATGAAGAAAAAATTTGTACGGCTCATAAGTGCGGTGCTGTCTGCGGCAATGACGTTGACGGCTGTACCGTTATCGGCATTTGCCGAGGGCGAGGCACATACGCATGACGGCGAGAGCAATGTCATCACGACACCGCTTGATTTCAGAGAAAAGACGGCGGACGAAAACGGTGTCGGCTGGAGCTGGGATTATGACACAAAGACGCTGACGCTTGACGGAGTGAACATTCAGGCGACAACAGAAGAGAATATGATGAGCGTCGTAACAGTCCCTGACGGTACGAAAATAGTGCTGAATGGTGAAAACACTATCGTACAGACCGATACCCTCGAAAGCGATACATACGTTCTCAGTGCCGTAAATAATAAAGAGGTCAATTGTGACGGCACAATGACGATCAGCGGCGACGGTGTGCTGAATGCAGAGAACCGCTCTACAGACAGTATGGCACGCTCTCTCGGCGGATCAATAATCCTGAACGGCGGTACAGTAAACGCAACAGGTACTGTAAAGACAAATTCGCTTGAAATACATAATGACGGTGTGCTGAACGCAAATGCGACAACTGCATCTTTTGAGGGTGTGGCTGTCAATGTCAGCGGCGGCATTACTGTTGACGGCAACGGCAGTCTTACTGCAGTAGGTTGTGCTAATGAATCTACGTTAAACAGTGCAATATTGCTTACCAGTAATTTCGGTGACAAAATTTCCGTCAGCGAAAACGGCAGTATTACTGTGCCTGAAGGCAATGCAGCAAGAGTCGGAATATACTACAGCGGAAACAACGGCGACGGAATGGATGCCGAAATAAGCGGCGGTAAGGTCACTGCTTATGGTGCTAAGTATGGCATTTACAAAGTAAACCTTATAATGAGCGGTACAGGCTCGGTATATACTACGGGCGGTTCATACGCTATCGGTCTAACTGTACCGACAATAGACGAGAACAGATTTACGGTGAAGGGCTCGACCGAGTTCAAGGCTTCGGAAAGTGCTGTGACAGGCGAGGTCGAGCTCCCCGACGGCTATTATTATATTGACGGAGCAGACGCTAAGACGGTAGTTATAAAGCCTGATACTTCTCCCCGTATAATACTCGGAAAGCAGACAGGAATATTCAAGACGGAAGAGTATGAAATAATTGAAGGCATGACTGATACCAAGCTCAAGGGTACGGTTTACTTTGATATTACTCTGAAGAATATGAGCGATGAAGAGTTTGCAGACGCAAGAGGCTATTTCGGCGGCGATGAACCCGATTTATCAGCAAGCATAATCAAGACCGATTACGGCTGGGTGTGCATGGTCTGCGATACCGAGTTTTCGGTTACATACGACACTGATAATACTCTTACAATAAAGTGCGGAGATATTGTATCCAATACCGTTCAGGTAAAGTCGAATGCAAACCGTTTCAACAAGGTTACACAGGGTGACAACACAAACAGAACGGTTTTCTATACAAACACTTCGCAGGAAGAGAAGGACAATTACAAGCTTGTAAGCACCTATACGGTTGACAGTGAAAGCATAAGCTATAACTGGTACAGTACGAACAGTGCATACAGTGCAGATGAGCTCGGTGCGGCAGTATCCGGAAGCAACGGCGAATTCAAGCTTGCGGATAATATTCCTGCCGGAAATTATGTTCTGTATTGTGATATAACCTATTCAGACGGTGACAGCACAGAAACTGTTACAGAAAAATTTACATTTACATATAAAGAATGTGCACATGAAAACGGTTATTCCGACGGTAAATGCACAAACTGCGGAGCGTTATGTGATCACAGCAATATTGACATTAACACGGGTAAGTGTAACGAGTGTGAGCATCAGTTTGTTGCTACAATCAGCACAGACGGCAATGCGCCGACAGGCTATGACACGCTCGCAGACTGCCTTAACAGCATTACTGCCGATACCGGAAACTATGTTAAGATCTATCAGGATATCGGCGATGCATCGGCAACTGCAACTTTAGATACTATAGATGTAAAACACAATGTTATGATCGACCTTAACGGTCACAAGCTGAACAATATCAAGCTTGAGGTCAACAAAGACGTCACGCTTACATTAACCGGCACAGAGGGCAGTTATGTTGACCAGGTGTATGTTTGCAAAGGCGGATCATTCATAATTGACAGCGAAGCAAATGTAGAATTTGATACAATTTTTGCTGAGGCAGGTACAAGGTTCACTGTAAGTGACGGTGCAAATGTAACTGTGAGATATCTGGCTGTAAAGGAATCTTTAAGCAATGAAGGAAATGCAACATCTGTAAAGCTTGCTACGGGAATGAAGATTACTGAGATGTTGGCGTATGATCTGGACAACAGCAGCCCGTTATCAGAAAACATAATGCTTAAAAATCTGCTTTCGGATAATCAGATGCTGAAATACGAGAGCAGTAGCAAGATTATTAATCTTTATTACGGAGCAACCCGTATAATTATAAACAGCAAAACATACGGCTACGGCACAATTACTGTTGTAGAGCATACTGACGCTGACCACAAATACAGCAGTGGAACAGGCAAGTGCGAGGAGTGCGGAAAGCCCTGCGAGCATGGCGGTGATATAAACACGGACACCGGCATCTGTTCGATCTGCGGTGCGGTTGTGTCTGTCGCAATCTATACAGATGCAAACGGAATCTCAAAGTATGTAGATACCGATGAGCTTCACTCTTTACTCAATGAATCCGGTAAAAGCGGTACAGTAAAGCTGTTTAAGGATTATTATAAACTTGAGCAGCATGATATAGACGGAGTGATCACAATTGACTTAAACGGACACGATTTCACTGTCAGGGGTGTTACCCCCTGGAGTGGAGGAAAGGTTACGTTTAAAAACAGCGGCAGCGAACAGGTTACATGCTCCGGTTCGGTAAGTCCGACAGTCGATGCTCCCGGCGGTACACTTATCGTAGACGGTGATATATATTTCGACAGTGCGATCAATATAAATGATTACGGTACAGTTATACTGAATGCCGGTAAGTATGTCGATCTTACAATCAAAGGCGATAGAACATTATACGATATGCTCGGCGAGGGTAAGGCTTTCTTTGACGCTAACGGAAATCTTTTCAACGCAAGTGTTCAGGCAGGCAGTGATCTGACAATCAAAGACCACAGCCATACCTATGTTGACGGCAAGTGCGGCTGTGGATATATTTGCACTCACAGCGATGTTGACATTGACACGGGCAAGTGTACAGAGTGTGAATATCAGTATGCGGCTGTTATCGTAAAGGACGGGGCTGCAGCTTCTGTTTATAAGGAAACTGAGATGGAAGCGGCTTTTGAAGCGGCTGACAGTGACGCAAACACCGGCTGTACATTAAGAGTATACAAGAATTATACAGGCAGCTATACAACACTCAGCGGTAAGTTCATGCTGTGGATCGCTGAGAAAGCCAATGTAGGTACGTTAACTGTTTCGGGAGATATAACCGTTACGGGATCGGGAAAAAATAATCGTATTTATGGCGATTTCAATGTAGCGGCCGGCGGTAAGCTGACATTTGACGAAAAATGCGGCGCTATGGGAACTGTGTCGGTAGGTGCAGGTACATTTGACTGCTATAGTACATTTTCTATAACACTCAATATAAACGATGCAGGCAGTGACGTAATTCTTCACGGCGGAGCTTTCAAAACAATATGCTATAACGGCGGCGGGGACAGAGCAAACGCAGAAATACTGACTTTGTTGGCTGAGAACCGTATGTTTATGAAGTCTCCCAATCCTGAGCCGATAGACGGCTCAAAAACACTGTTGAAAGACGGTTTTGCAACACCTGTTATTGTAATACCACATGAAGGTCACAGTTACGACAGCACAACGGGTAAGTGTACGATTTGCGGTAAGCGGTGCGGTCATACGGATGTTGACAGCAAAACGGGTGTATGCTCTGTCTGCGAGTATCAGCTTACTGCGGGCATTTCGGGCGTGGGAACAGCGAAGTATTTTGATAATATAGACGACGCTTTTACTGCGGCATTATCGGCGGAAAACAACGGTTGTACGCTGACATTGTATAAGAACTGTGAGATTACACAGAACGTAGAAATCGGCAATACAACGGTTACTGTCGATGTGAACGGATGTTCACTCGGCGGAGAGGCAGATATAAGTGTAAATAACGGTGGTGTGCTGTACCTTAAGGACAGCAGGAAAAGCACCTACTACGGATGCATAGACGCACCTTTTAGTGTAAACGGCGGTACGCTTATAAACGGTACTGCAGACGGCGGCAGTTCAGCCGCAGATGTACTCAATTTAGTCATTAACAGTGCTAAGTGTGTCGAAATATACGGCGGCATATTTGAGAATGTTTATATTGCACACGCAAGCGGTGTAGCTTTATACGGCGGAAGGTACAACACCATCTGCGGCGAGGAAAGCAACAGCACACCTGTAAACGATCTGCTTGCAAAGGGTTATGCATTTGCGACCGTACAAGAATTCACAACTCTCCCCGAAAGTATAGTTGACGGCAGTGCGAAGACGATCGGCGACGGACTTACAAATGTCATGGTTGTAGCGCATACTCATACATACACCGAAACAAATACAAAGTGTGCGTGCGGTGCTGTGCTTTATGCAAAGGTGACATCAGCCGACGGTACTACTGACGAGTATTTTGACAGCATTGAAGAAGGCTTATTATATGCCGATAAGGCTGAAAACAAGGGCTGTGTTTTCACTCTTGTAACAAGCGGTAAGATCAATAGTGGGGTTACGCTGTCAAACGGTAAGTTTACGATTGCCACTGCCACAACGAATAATAATTATGTCCTCGGTCCTTACGCAGGGAAAATAACTATTGACGGTGCGGATGTTATTGCTGAAGGCGATATGTTCATCAGGTGCAAGGTTAATGTGAAGAGCGGATCTCTTACATTACCTGAGGGCTCAAGCGCCGGATTTGATAGTATTGCTATATCAGGCGGTACCGTAACTGTCAGCGAAGGCGTCAATGTTGACAATCATGCGGGTGCTGATAATTTATTTGTAAGCGAAGACGCAACTGACGCAAAGCTTACTATAGGCGGAGGTACTTACAGCAATATCAATCTCGGACAGCTTAAATTAAAGGACGTAATCGCAAGCGGTGTGCGTGTGATAAGCTACGACAATCCGACAGATCCGACTGCGGAGAAAACAGCAACGGCTTTATTATACAGCGATATAGCCGAAAAAAATAATTTTGACTCCGAAAACAAAACTGTAAGCTATTATCTGTTTACCAAGTGCGAGCATAAGAATGAGGACGGCAGTTATGCCTTTAATGAGGGCGGTATATGCAAATACTGTAACTCTGAGTTTGCTGCAAGCGTAAGCTATACGGTTGACGGAAGTGCAAAGACAGAGCTGTTCGGTGATATTTATGACGCTTTTGATAAGGCTAATGAGGCAGGTACGGCTACTATAACGCTGTATAAGGATATTGAAACCAGCAAACTTACACAGGACATTACCGTTACGGGCAATGTAACGCTTGCACTCAACGGCAAAACTTTTATTGATAAAGTTGGCAGGATAGCAATATCGACATCAAACGGCGGTACGCTTACCGTAAACGGCGATGGCAATATGCAGACGCGTATTGAAGTTAACGCAAACTCAAAATTAATCGTTAACGGCGGTGAATTAGGCGATGTATCAGTTTACGAAGAAGGCAACGCAGAAATAGGTGGCGGCGTTATAAAACATCTGGAAATTTACGGCAACGCAAAAATCAGCGGCGGTCAATTCTACCTTATCGGGATAGCAAACGGCAGTCTTGAATCTGTTCTGGCTGACGGTTATGCTTATAAAGTGGACGGCGGTGCATGGCTTTCAATTGCAGAACGTGCAAAGAATGCTTATAGCAGCTCGATTAACGAAGATAAACCGGTGACTGTAGAAGAAGCACCCATAAAGAGCGCAAGTATTGCGTGGGCAGACGAAGGAACGCCTGTTATATACCGTAACGGAGCGAAAAAATTGAAAGTCAATGTTACATGCGATGTGGCGGACACTTCAAAGCGGATAACCTATTCGGATTTCGTAAACGGCAATAATCGCAGTAAAGATTCTAAGCTTTCTGTTAACTGGTATATGGTATTCGGTTATAAAATCGGTGAGATTGTAGCGGAAGACGGTGAGGTTGAATATTACACTGTACTGAAGTGTGACGGATACGAATATAAGTCGAATGTGCTTAAGTTTACACTTGCGACCTGCTCGCACCCTGAGGATAGCTTTAATAACGAAACCGACGGTTTGGTATTCTGCGGTATATGTGATTTATTGATAGAAGCCGAGGTAGTAGATGCTGACGGCAAGTCGTTAGGCTATGCGGGTCTTAATAGAGCCATAAAGCTGGCGCAGGAGAACGAAGGCAGCACTGTAAAGCTGATTTCGGAAAGAGTACCTGCGTCCATTACCGTGACGGGCGGTAAGTTTACTGTTGACTTTAACGGTAAAGAGGCATATTATCAGTTCACTGTCAACGGCGGTGACGTGACTTTCACTTCTTCGGCAGTACAGGACGTGAGCAATCAAAATCTGCCAAGCGGAATCACAGTTAACGGAACTGACGCTGAGGTTACAATTGACGGTAAAATCAAACTGGGAAGTGTAACAATATCAAGCGGTGCGCTTGCAGTAAACAGTGCCGAGAGTTATATTAAAGAACTGTCAATAAATGGCGGAAAGACTGTTGTAAACGGTGCAAATATTGATGCACTGAAAGCTAACGGCGGAGACACGGTCATCAATTATGTTACAGCCGATTCTTTAAGCGTGAATATCAACGGGTCCGGTAGCCTCTCTATCGTAACCGGCGAGTTCGGCAGCACCACTTGCAAAACAGACAGCGGTTATACTTTAGGTATGGCAATTGCGAGTGGAAGCGTAGTTTTCGGCAATAATATAAATGGCTTTACTATTTATACATACGATGCTATTCAGACCATGACCAAAACCGATAGAATTTTTGTTGATAAGTGCGTCCATAAGGGTGAAAAAGGCAGTTATGTGCTTGACGGAAATCCCTGTCCTTACTGCAATGAGGAAATCGTTGCAACTGTAAGCTATACGGCAAACGGCGGCGAAGAGACGGATCTGTTCAGCGATATTTATGACGCTTTTGACAAGGCTAATGAGATAGGTACGGCTACTGTAACGCTGCAGAAGAACATCACGGACGATATTACAGATACGATAGCTGTTACAGGCAATGTTACGCTTGAACTTAACGGTAAAAGGCTCTCACAACCCGGTACTGATGTATGGTATTCCATAGAAGTAACGAGCGGTAAGCTGACCGTTAACGGCAGTGGCTTAATAAAACGTGTTGCCGTTCGCAACGGCGGCGATGCGGAAATCAACGGTGGTACTTTCTCTGACTTCATAATTAAAGACGGCGGTAACGCTGTAATTAAAGGCGGTCAATTCTACAGCTTACAGGTTTCAGGCGAAGGCAGAAACGTAGGACAGCTTCTTGCGGACGGCTATGCCTATTGGAGTTTTATCGATTCCGGCATCTGGTCTACTATTGCAGAGCGTGAAAAGCAGGATATAACTAATGTAGAAGTAAAGGAAGCGCCGATAAAGAGCGCAAGTATTTCGTGGGCAGGCGGAGAAGCGCCTGTTATATACCGTAACGGTAGAAAGGCTGCATCTTTCGCAGCCGATGTGACATATTCAGGAGATAAAACACTCTATATTACCGGATGCTTAATTGACGGAACGGTAATAAGCGAAAAAACAGAATTATTAAACGGTTACTGTTATTTACTTGGCGATCAAGTTGATAAAGTGGTGGCAGAAGACAGAGAAATCCAATATTACTGCATATTTACCTATGACGGATATGATTATAAGTCAAATGTGGTAACGCTTACAGTAGCTACCTGCCGGCACCCCGGCGAAAGCGTAAAATGTGACGATAACGGTTGTGTGTGCGGTATATGCAACAGAGCACTAACGGCTTCGGTAGAGCTGTCTGACGGCACGTTATCGTATTACGAAAACTGGAATGACGCTATCGGCGCTGCCGAGGAAAGCGAAGGCTGTACATTAAAGCTGTTAGACTACAGTGGTGTTAATGATGGTGAAATATTTGACATAAGCAAGGGTAGATTTACCGTTGATTTAAATAAAAATGACGGCACCACAACATTTGCATTTGATGTCAAGGGCGGAGATATAACGTTTACGGCATCGCAAGAAGCCTCAAGTTCACTTACCGGTGTAACGGTATCGGGTGAGAATGCCAATGTTTTAATTGACAGTAAAGCCACATTGAATTATTTAGTTGTAAATTCCGGAAAGGTTAGTGCCGATGGTGCTAATATCGGCGCAATAACGATAAACGGCGGAGACACGGTCATAAATGATGTTAATGCCGATTATTTAAGCATGAAAGCAGACACGACCGGTGGAAGCGGATATAATGTCTCTATAGTAAGCGGTACGTTCAACATCTTCACTTGCGAAAATGAAAGCAATTATACTTTAGGCAGGGCAATTGCGAGCGGAAGCAGAGTTATAGGCTTAAATGCGATTGTCGGTTCAGGTTTCAAATATGCTGAAATTCAGAGCATGACCAAAGCCAATTATCTTAATGTTATAAAGTGCGACCATAAAGACGAAAACGACAGTTATGCGCTTGACGGAAACCTTTGTCCTTACTGCAATGAGGAAATCGCCGCAACTGTAAGCTATACGGCTGACGGCGGCGAAATGACAGATCTGTTCAGCGATATTTATGACGCTTTTGACAAGGCTAACGAGGCAGGTACGGCTACAATAACGCTGTATAAGGATATTACAAACAGCGAACTTACACAGGGCGTTACCATTACCGGCAATGTAACGCTTGCACTGAACGGTAAAAAACTGGGTGGCACTTTTGCTTTCAACGCACCTGTAGAAGTATCCGACGGCGGTATGTTTACCGTAGGCGGCGATGGCAAAATGCGGATGCCTATTAAAGCTTACGCAAACTCAAAGTTAATCATCAACGGCGGTGAATTCACATCGGTGATGGTTTACATAGACGGCGACGCAGAAATAGGCGGCGGCGTTATAGACGCTCTGACCATTATAGGTAACGCTAAAGCAAAAATCAGCGGCGGTAAATTCTACAACATCGAGATAGCAAACGGCAGTCTTGAATCTGTTCTGGCTGACGGTTATGCATATAAAAAGGACGGCGGTGCATGGCTTTCAATTGCAGAACGTGCAGAGAGCGTTTATAGCAGTGTGAATAACGACAATAAACCGGTGAATGTAGAAGAAGCGCCGATAAAGAGCGCAACGCTTAGCACAGAAATAAACAAGCTGTATCGCAACAGCAACGCAAACCCCACGCTGAAGTTCAACCTGTCTCTTGCTCACGGCTCGAACCTGAACGACTCGTATGTAAGTAAGAGATACGGTATAAACTCCTATGTAAGCGGAGATATAATTTATAGCAGCTTAAGCGCACTTGTAAAGGACGCTAAATTGTCGGCAGACGAAATAATTGATAAGGCAGGCGACAGCGATGCTGCCAAGATATACTTCGTAGTTACTACCGGTGACGGCTATGAAATAAAGTCGAACACTGTAAGCATAGACCTTGTTGACTGTGATCATTCTCAGGTGGTCGATCCTACAGCGGTTGAGGGAAACGGAGGCAACATTACTGAGCCGACATATTGCGAGATATGCGAGAGCAAGTTCAATGCAAAGATAACAAAGGGCGACGATGTCAGGTATTATAACGATCTTGACGAGGCTGCGAAAGACGCTCAGAAGAGCGAAAACGAGGGCTGTACCTTATATCCGCTTTATAACAAGAACGGATACGGCGGTCAGTTAGTCATAACCGAAGGTAACTTCACGCTCAAGTACGCAGTTCGTACAGCGTTCTCACGTCCGATCATCATAAACGGCAAGGCAAAGCTGACGGTTACGGGACGTTGTGCGGTGACAGCGTTTGAGAATCAAGACGCATTCATAGTGCAGGGCGGTGATGTCACATTTGACGGGCTTGCTACAGGCAGCAATGTGACCATAAACGGCGGAAATGTTACAATGACTGCCAACAACATAAATTGCCTTACTATAAACGGCGGTAATGTATCCATTTCGTCAGGTGGGTTTGCCGAAATCGTAACTACGGTCAGTGATAAGGTGATAGCCGATTATATCGATCCCGGCTTCTGGGTACAGGACAGAGGAACAAAAGAGTGGATAGATATATACAGTCTTAATAAGGCAACGGCGTCATCGACAAGCGGCCTTACGGTACGGGTGTGTCCGATGCAGATAATCAAGCCGATTGATACTGTATATTACACCAACGGCTATTATCCAGGCGACATACCGTCACTTCAAATAAGTGCAGTGCCGTGGTATTCAGGCGAGGTCGACGCAAAAGTTGCTTATCAGTGGATCGCCATTGATGAAAACGGCAACGAAACAGAGATAGAGGGCGCTACAGACAGAAAGCTGTCGCTCGAAAATCTCACAACGGGCAGGTACTACTGCCGTCTTACCTACAGCAATGCTACAACGGCGGGAGTTTCGATGAAGTCGGACGTTGTAACGGCTACGATAACCGAATGTGAGCATTCCGGAGGAGAGGCTACCTGCACCAAAAAGGCAAAGTGTGAAATATGCGGTGCGGAGTATGGCGAACCTCTCGGTCACGACTATGTTGTAATCAAAGTAGTTGAGCCTGACTATCGCAACGAAGGCTACAGCGTATTTGAATGCACAAGATGTAAGGATTCATATATCGGAAACCGTGTTCCCGTAAAGCCTATTCCCAACGTGGAAGAAATAGCGGTTGAAAAGACAACATACAATGAAGTCGATATAAGCTGGAAGAATATAAGCGGTGTTGACGGATATTATGTCGAATGCTATGTCGGCAATCAGTGGAAGCAGATCGGCTTCAGCACGGACGGCGACAGAGTAGCGGCAAAGCTGAGCGGTCTTTCTGCAGGCCTTAAATATAAGGTAAGGATAGCGGCTTATGCAGGAAGATTCACCGGCAAGTTCAGATGTTTCTATGTTGATACTGTTCCTTCTCCCGTATGGAATATAAATACGGTGAAGGCTACCGATGAAACGGTAAGAATAAGCTGGAGCAGAAACGCCAGAGCGGACGGCTACAAGGTAGAGTGGTACATTAATAATCAGTGGTCCGTAAAGACTGTTACCGGCAACAATAATATATCGGCGGTTATAGACGGACTTTGTGCAGGAACACGATATAAAGTAAGGGTAAGCGCATATAAGGGCGACCTTTACAGCTCGTATACATACGGCTATATCGATACGCTCCCGTCAAAAGTTACGGGTATTACGCAGAAAGTCACATCTTCTTCGTTTACGCTTAAATGGGATAAGAACGAAAGTGCGGACGGTTATACCGTTCAGTACTATGCAGACGGTAAGTGGAATGAAAAGACGCTGACCGGTAATAAAAAAACTACCGTTACAATAGGCTCGCTTAAGGGCTACAAAACCTACAAGGTCAGAATAAAGGCTTATAAGGGTGAGCTTGAGAGTACATTCGACGATATTTATATCACTACCGCTCCGACAAAGGTCAGCGGTCTTAAGGTAAAGAGCGCAGTTGACTCAAAGGCAGTAGTTATATGGAATGCGGATGCAACCGCTGACGGATATAACGTAGGATATTATATCGGCGGTAAGTGGGTCGAAAAGACCATAACCGATAATAAGACAGCAAAGGCTGTGCTTGGCGGACTTACACCTTACAGCACATGTAAAGTAAGGGTAAGAGCGTATAAGGACAATCTGTACGGCGATTACAGCTATACTACGGTTACTGCAGTGCTTTCACCGGTAACCAATATCAAGGTTGTATCGGCAAAAAGCAACTCGATAACCGTTAAGTGGGGTAAAAATGCCAGTGCAGACGGATATAAGGTTGAAATTTACAAAGGCGGCAAGTGGGTCAAAAAGACGTTAAAGGGCAGTACGAATGCTACTGTCACTATTGGCGGACTCAGGGCCGGAAGCGTGTATAAGGTAAGGATTGCGTCTTATAAGGGTGCAAATACAAGCACTTATACTTATGCAAATGTGAAGACAGCCAAATAAGCTGACAGTAAAAAAAGAGAACACCGGGCGACCGGTGTTCTTTTTTGTGTATCAGATGCGTTTTTACTATAAGAACAAACTGAGCCGTAAGCAAGAGTGCTTACGGCTGTAGTTTGTTTATTGCTTTTTATGATGCCGCCGTTTTGCTGTCCTGCGGTAAGCAGAATTTTGAAAAGGCGAATCCGGAGCGGCTTACAGCCGCAAAAAAAGGGTACCGCGAAGAATATGGCAGTACCCTTAATTGCATATTTATAATGTTAATATCCGCCGGTAACGTAACCTTAGCCGAGCTGAAACAGCCGGAACGGCGAATTTGGTGCGGCTTACAGCCGCCGCTTACTTGAAGTATCTGTTAAGCAGACCCTCGAAAGCCTTACCGTGACGGGCTTCGTCCTTAGCCATCTCGTGAACTGTGTCGTGGATAGCGTCAAGATTTAACTGCTTTGCTCTCTTTGCGAGGTCGAGCTTGCCCTGTGTAGCGCCGTGCTCTGCGGCAACTCTCTTTTCAAGGTTTTCCTTAGTCGATGCGCTTACAACATCGCCTAAAAGCTCTGCGAACTTTGCAGCGTGTTCAGCCTCTTCCCAAGCTGCCTTTTCGTAGTAAAGGCCTACCTCGGGGTAACCTTCTCTGTGAGCGGCTCTTGCCATAGCGAGATACATACCTACCTCTGTGCATTCGCCCTCAAAGTTAGCCTTTAAGCCTGCAAGAATCTCTTCATCCTCAACTGCCTTTGCAATGCCTACCTTGTGCTCGTCTGCAAATACAAGCTTTTCGCTTTCCTTAAGCTCTATGAACTTGCTGCCGGGAACCTTGCACTGGGGGCAGAATTCGGGAGGTGTATCTCCCTCATGAACGTAACCGCATACCGGACATACCCACTTTTTCATAGTAAATTACCTATCCTTTCATAGTGATAAAATCATTATTTTCTGATTGTTTTTAGCGAAATCAGTAACGTTTACTGATTTGTTGATTTTATTATAACCGATACTTCGGCGTTTGTCAAGAGGTTTTTGAAAATTTTTTTGTAAAAATTAGGTTAGTTATGGCTTACTAAAAAGGGCGAGGTTTTGGAAGGGTTGGTGTGGGACAGTGGTTGCGAACGATCCCTCAGTCTTGCGACAGATAGGGTTGAGCGGATATTAACGTTGATTAAATCGCAGAATGTTGCAATTTATAATAAGAAAAAGTCTTGTCGCAATCCAGCTCCCTTTGGCAAGGGAGCCAAGAATGTGATGCGAGGCAAGAGATAGTGCGGTTTTGGAAGGGTTGGTGAGGGGCGAGGAATGGTGGTTGTGATTGTGCGAGGGTTGTGGGATGGCAAGGAAAACTACCGTTTTCAGCCGAATAAATGCCTTTTGTGCCTTTTTATTGCAATTGCAGTGAAAAACGATTATAATTAATATGTGAGAATATGGTTATAATTAAGAAAAGGAGAGCTTATGAGAAAAACAAGCGAAAAGATATTACGGACACTGCTTGCGGTATCGGTACTTGCAACGGCTGTGCTATCGAGCGGCTGCCTTGACGATGAGGAGGAGATTTCCGACAGCACGGCAAGCGACAACAGGCAGACGAGCGACGGCGGCAATTCGGAAAGCAGCGAAGGCAGTGAAGGCAGTGATAATAAATATGACGGGAATGTTACGGGCAGTCGTGCGTCAAAGCTGACGTTCAGCGGTTCGGACGGGATAAGCATTGCAAGAAAACAGCGTGAAGCCGAAAAGCCTATGGGCGAGGACGGCACACAGACGGTATTCGTTTATATGTGCGGAAGCGACCTTGAAAGCGAGAACGGGCTTGCGAGCGGCGACATTGAGGAAATGATCGCAGGGTCAAAAAGCGAGAACGTGAAGTTCGTCATTCAGACGGGCGGTGCGGGAGCGTGGGCTGATACATACGGCATCTCTGCCGAAAAGACACAGCGTTATGTTGTAACGGGCGGAGAAATAAGCCTTGTCGAAGAAAAAGAATCTGTCAATATGGGCAAGGAGGATGTGCTTGTCGATTTTCTCGGCTGGGGTATAGAAAACTATGCGGCGGCTAAAATGGGGCTTATCTTCTGGAACCACGGCGGAGGAAGTATAAGCGGCGTGTGCTTCGACGAGCTTAACGAGAACGATTCGCTGTCGCTTGAGGAGATAGACACTGCGCTTACATCAATATACGATAAGATGACGGATAAGTTTGCGTTCATCGGCTTTGACGCTTGCCTTATGGCAACGGTCGAAACGGCGAATATGCTTGTTCCGCACGCTGACTATATGTTTGCGTCTGAGGAAACGGAGCCGGGCTACGGCTGGGATTATACCGAGATAGCAGGCTTTATGGAAAGCAATCCGACAGCGGATACAGCCGAACTCGGAAAGACGGTCGCTGACAGCTTTATGGCATCGTGCGAGGCTATCGGTGCAGGCGGCGAGGCTACGCTTTCGATAACGGATCTCAGCCGAATAGACGAACTTGTAAAGGCGGTGAATGACGCCGCCGAGGAAATGAACGATATTTCTTCTGACCCTGCACTGCTTGCGAATGCGGTAAGAAGCATCTATACCGTAAGAGCATACGGCAGTAACAACGATACAGAGGGATATACCAACATGGTGGATCTCGGCTCTATGATAGCGGCTGCGGTATCGGACGACAAGGCGGACAAGGTTATGTCGGCGCTTGAAAAGGCGGTAGTGTATAACATCTACGGCGAGGACAAGGACGGCTCAACGGGGCTTTCGACCTACTATCCGTTCGGCGTTTCAGGCTCTGCCGAGCTCGCCACATTCGGCAAGGTGTGCGTAAGCCCGTACTATATGACGTTTGTTGACAGAATCGCATACGGCGCACAAAACGGCAGTACGGACGGGTACAGCGGTGAAAAAACATGGCTTGCGGACGGTGCGGTGTACTGGAGCGACGGGGATTACTCCGACTATGAGAGCAACTGGGAGCATTACAACAACAAGACCGACAATATGGGCTTCTGCGGTGATAAGAGCAGTGTGCAGATAGATGTCGGACCTGTGCTTGACGATGAGGGAACGTTCTACTTCAATGTTACGGACGATACTATAAACAACCTTGCGAGCGTAAACTGCTCGGTTTACCGTGTTGACGAAGAAACGGGTGAGCTTATCGAATTCGGTGTTGACCAGAGTACAAAGGTCGATTTCTCATCAGGACTGGTCGAGGATAATTTCAGCGGGCAGTGGTATATGATTGAGAATAATCTTATCCCTATGTTCATAGTGGAGAAGAACGGAAACAGCTCGGTATACACATCACCTATAAAGCTCAACGGCAAGGAAACAAATCTGCGTATAGCTATGACGCAGGACGGCAATGCGTATGACATAACGGCGCTTGGAACATGGGACGGTGTAAACGAAAACGGCGAGTCGGCAAGAAGCGTTGTTCCGCTTAAAGAGGGAGATGTCATAGTGCCGATATTCAACACCTACGACAGCGAGGGTAACTTTGCAGGCAAGGCGGAGGGTGATGAATGCACCTACAGCGGCGACAATATGATAGAGTTTGTCAATCTGCCTGCAGGCGACTACAGATACAGCTTTGTTATAAACGACATTTACGGAAATGTGTGCTATACCGGCTTCACGGTGTTTACGACCGACGATGACGGGAATGTGTTCTTTACGCCGGAAGAGTAGTAAAAACAGCAAGCTGTATCGATCACGCATTTTTCTTTTACAAAAAAACTAAGAGGAGAACCCTATGCCAAACCGGATCATCACAGATATTTCAGATTATATCTTTGTGTCAGGAGAACCTCAAAAGGTCGATGCGATTTTTCTGCCGGGCGGCTCACACCCCGAACAGCCCGAATATGCCGCAGAATTATACCGACAAGGTTTGACTGATTGGATAGTCCCGTCAGGAGGAGTAAGCGTTAAAGAGGAAAAATGGCACGGCATCCGCTCAAAAGCGGAAATTTATAGTGGCGATTACCGGTCAGACTGCGAGTTTTTTACAGATGTACTCGTAAAAAACGGCGTTTCGCAGACTGCGATCATTGAAGAAAGCAAGTCGGGGCATACCCGTGATAACGCATTTCTCTCTCGTAAAGCCGTTGATGAAAAGGGCATAATGATAAAAAGCGGTATAATTGTTTGTAAAGCCTTTCATGCTCGCCGATGCTTAATGCTGTATCAAATGGCTTTCCCGAATGTTGATATGACGGTCTGCCCCGTACATTGCTATAACATCACCAAAGAAAACTGGTATACGACCGAAAAAGGAACCGATCGAGTGCTCGGTGAGCTTGCACGGTGCGGAAATCAGTTTGTCGGCGATCTCAAGACTTATCTTGATCTGATATGAAAATACTGTGCTGCCTTCAGTAAAAACAGCAAGCCGTATCAAGTTTCGGCTTGCTCGTTTGTGATAAAATGAATACAGTCGAAAAGATGGAAGAAAGCTGTACGGGAGAAAAACAGATGAACGGGATAAACGAATGGTATATGAATATTCAGAATATTGTTGACGACATAGACAGGTGTATCAGAAGCGGCGAGGACGAAAAGCTGACGCTCGGCAGGCTGTCGCAGACGCTTGGCTACTCGGAATACTATGTTTCAAGGAAATTCGGCGAAATATCGGGAATGAAGCTCAGGGATTATATGAGATACCGCAGGCTTGCTTTTGCGCTGAGGGAGTTGAGAGATACCGACAAGGGCATACTTGACACCGGCTTGATTTTATGTTATATTATAGATACAAAAAGAGGGAAACGACAGACGGTCGCT
>OIEG01000349.1_pt1 | contig 20736 bp, 30 predicted proteins | sample 1581751 | NCBI WGS metagenome assembly OIEG01 (sample SAMN01760950, study PRJEB22395) | human gut metagenome | reverse complement strand
GCGGGGGGGGGTGATCATTGCAGCCACTTTCTCATCACTGAGATAGTATTTTTCATCGACATCGGTTTCTAACATATCGGCAAGCGTATGTTTAAGCGGAATAGGCTCTGGAAATTTGAACTTTCCGTTATCCAAGTCTTTACGAATGATAACACAATAGACACGCTCTCGATTCTGAGGAATACCATAATTTTTCGCATTTAATACTTGCCAGTGGACATTGTAACCGTAGTCCTCAAGTTCTTTAACAAACAGATCGAATGTCGGTCTAAAACGAGCGCCTACAATGTTCTTGACATTTTCATAGATAGCAAAACGAGGCTTTTTCTCACGAAGAAAGCGCAGCCATTCAACCAAAAGAGACGAGCGTGTTTTCTCAATCTTGGTCGAACCGCAATTCGGGCATTTGTCGCGCTCTGTGTAATGGGCTTCAAGGGGGTTATATGTATTACCGCAGTTTTTACATGTCCATGCAGCCCCCCCCTGTTTCCCTGCGATAGAAAAGTCCTGACACGGAGATCCACCAAACATGGTATTAAAATCAGGCACAGACTTTTCATCTGCCTTTGTAATATCACCAATATTTAGCTCCGGAGCTGTGTCATGAACCGCACAATAGCTTTCTGCTGCGTACTTATCGAACTCGCAGAAAAGGGAAGTAGTATATTTCATTGAAAACTCCTATTATTTGTCGATTTCTTCAAATACAATGGTTCTTGGAAGCATTTTGCTACAAACATAGACGCTACTAAACGGAGGATTAAGCGACGGTTTTTGCTCTGCATAATCCTTAAAGTATGAGACGCGCTTGTTCAAATACATAATTTCAAATTCATGTGACTTGAAAAGATTAAACCGATGTTGGCTTTCAAATAACCCAACAACGCCAACAAGCATTGCAAACGGTTTGCCGATTTCAAACAGACGGTCAATAACATCGCCTTTAAGGGAATATGGTGGATTGCTAATGATGTAGTCACAGTTTGGAGTCTCCATAGTAAAAAAGTCCTGACCATTACAAATGTGTGTTGCCAAAACTGTATACCCAGCAGCTCTAAAATGCTTCACAAATAAACTGTCTTCCGTATCAAACGGACACCAAATTACGGCGGGGGGGTGCAAGATACTTTGCAATAGGTGTAATTGCATACTCTGGCGTGTAGAATTCGTCATTCCCACTGCCAGCAACTTTGTCCATCTTCATACTGCATTCTCCTTTGAGTTATTTAACTAATTTCTTTTCAAAATAATTGACAGCCCTGCGCTTTGAATTCACTGACTTTTTCATCCCATTGAGATTTGCTCCAGCCAAATTCTTTCATAAGGCATTTCTTACACAAAAAATGATTTATATTTCTTCCAAACATTTTCATATTCATGGCAAGAGCATTTCTATCTTTTATCCGAAGAGGCTGACGGCGCTTGTTAATACATCCGTTTGCGCAATAGCGATTAAAATACTTTCTTGCAATTGATATATCCAACCCAGAATACTGAGAAAATTCAGAAATAACCTCTTCTGTCGGCTCGTCACGATATACACCGCCAGTCCATGCTTTTGTCACATACTCATCGACGGTGCAATTCATAATGAGCCACTTGTTATTGTTGATAAAGTCGTTCCGTAAGATATTTCTCCACCGATTAAACAAATATGGATACCAGTATTTATCAAGAACCCATGTATACTTTGTATAATTCGGACAAGCAATACCACATCCAACGCGATCATATCCGTATCTATACTTGTCGTTGATTTCAATATCTTCCGACAAAATATAAAGCCAGACATCAAACTCAGACCATTGACGAATTGGAAGAAGAGCAATCCAGTCGCGTTCGCCCCACTTTTCGTTTTTCCAGATGTCCTTATAACCAGACCGACGAACTGACTCTTGATTCCGCATTCCAAATAAGAAAATCAGAGACTCATCATTAGGAAAATAGTCAATTGTCGGGCTTTCCTTAAAATAATTACAGCAAAAACGATTCAATCTACTTGGTATCATTTGGTTGCCCCCCCCCATCATAGCGTTGGATGTACTTATAAAATCCACCATACTCCGGATTGGGCAGAATGTGTTTGAATCCGTTCCGTTTTGCCATACGATTACTTTCCGCAACATCCAAGGTTGTAACATTAAAATATGTTTCAAAATTTAATCCTGCTTTTTTCGCAAGATGTGTAACAACCATGCTGTCCTTGCCAGTAGAATTTGTATTGACTATTTTCCTCTCTGTCCCAATTCCATACTGACGAAGAAGAGCGATGCTATCATGCTCAATACTTTCAAGATGTGGTCTAAAACGCGCGATAGTTTCGTCCCAAGATTCAAATTGCAGACCATCAACATTTTGTTTGTGTTTTGTAAGAGCAACGGTAAGATCATCAGAAACAACGATCTTATATAGCGAAACTAACCGCTGCCCCCCCCTCGTAAACGCTTTTACAATGTTGTGATCCAACCAATATGTCCTTTCTTGAAACCAAGATATATCACACCCATTATCATGTAAGAAATGAGCGTATTCTTTGAAAATTGGCTGCATTACAAAAACTCACTTTCTATTCACATGGAATACCAATGTACTCTAATACTGTTCGCATACCTAAGCCATGTTCGCTCCAAGGCTTCATACAATATTCCCATAGCTTAGGATGCGTTTCCTTTAATCACTGGAAACGGTTCGGAGACTTCTCCAGATGAGCGCCAAATGCACAAAAGACACAACCAGTCCTTCTTTCACCTGTCGTTGTCCACCCCCCCCCACAAGGTACGATCTCGCCATAAACGGAGGCGTAGGGAATATTGTAGGTGTGCAAATATTCAAGAACATCATTTTCTGTCCAGAAAGACATTGGCTGAGAACTTGGAGATTTCTTGCTAAAAGCATTACAACCCTGTCTCATCCATGTAGATCTACGAGATCGGCTCTCGTCTGCCATAGTTGCAATAATGGGAACGCGACCAGTCTCTTTGAAATACTTCTTCAGCGGCTTCTTCTTCATAATATTGCAGCAACGAGAAGAAACCTTAAACGGAGCGTCCAGAAGATAGCACCACTTTTCGCAATTAAACTCCGACGGAGTACCATTACTACGGATAATTTCTCCGTGAAGCTCTTTCCACCGATAAGAACCTGGCTTACTGCCATATTCTACGGTGTCGGCAACTCTCTTTGAGACAACTGGATATCCGTATGTTTCGATGACCTTTCTGAAATTCATCTCAGGCCGCAGAATCACAACATTATCATGCTGCTTAACAAATTCTCGAATTTCTGGAAACTCCAAGCCAGTATCACAAAATACAGCCGGTACATCTGGATAAATACGGCGAACGATATCAAGCAAAACCGTACTATCTTTACCGCCAGAAAATGCAACATAAACATTTCCGCCGAAATACTCATACCACTCAATGATACGAGTTGTAGTTACTTGAACTTTTCGCTGCAAATCCCATGACTGCATTACATCTAAATCTTCTTTACTGTAAATGCCAAACACCCACTTTGTATTGTTTATCAAGTTCCTTTTGCTTCGATATCAGCAGCATGAAGCTTCATCACATCTGAATAAAGCTTATTGCCAACAAGCTTTTTGAACCGCTTCTGCGCTTTGCCAGAATGGGGATCTCGTTCAAGTTCAAACGGACGCATATGCCACTGGATGATATTTGCGATATACAGCCGATTCAAACTCGAATTTGAGTAAAACAAGCTATCATAGGCTGAAACATGCTGATGTTCATAATAATGAGCAATCTCTGTTGTTTCACCCTTACTATTAACAAAGCTTTTTGTGAAAGGCTTACCGATATCATGAAGAAGAGCAGCCTCCTGAAGCTCTGCACTTCCATCAGAAACCAGCCCGTATGTAGCAATGCAATGATGTCCAACCGTGAAAATATGATGCGGATTGTCCTGCTCGAAGCTATTCAGTCCTCCATCACGATTAAATAAATCACTTACACTGTACGGCTCAAAATTATCTGGATAAACAAGCTCAATTGCGTCCCACCCCTCATACCAGTATGGAATCCAGAAATTCTTATACATACGCACAAGAACCTCGTGTGGAACAACACGCTCACGATGCTTGCTACGCTCTTCACATTCGTGAAAAGGTGTCACCATAACGATACAGACCTTCTGACACTTTACATTTGACAAGCGATTCAGCAGATCAATACGCCGCTTGTAATTGATATTCGTCGCGTCGTAGATTACATTTTTACCAGCAGACAAATCAGAAATTACACGCTTGTGCAGAGTGTCAAAAACAATCTGATTGTTTGTCTGATCCTGTACATCTCCCAGAATCTCGGCCCTAATTGCATCGCTGGAATGGATTTCTGCGCCGAATTTCTCTCGCAGCCCCTCCGCATAAACAGATTTTCCGCTGTACGGAAGACCTACCATCATAAAAAAGATAGACATATTCTTACTCCTTTTTATTAGGCGAGTCGTTACCAAGCTCGCACTGGAAGTTGAACTTAAATAAATCAAGCAGAACTTTATTGAAAACCGAATCAACCCCACGGTCTATTACAACGGGATTCTGCTGCATATAAGTGTCCTTGATTGATTTCATCTCAGATACGATTCTATCCGAATTGACCTGCGCCGTTGTAAGATCGCAGTTAATATAAAGCTTGATTTCTCTAAGACGCTCCCTTTGTTTAGAAACGAGGCAATCACGATATGGCTCGCCATTAAGCCAACGCTGCATAAATTCATAAAGACGCTCGATGTGATGATACTGTTTGCTATCGAAACCGTACTTATCAATCTTGTCTTTTGTTGCAGGATATGGGTGACACAATGCCTTCTGCTTTTCGAGCGCCATTCCGACCATGCAATTCAATGCGGCATAGTTGTTATATCGACCGACTCTCTCTGCAATATCAAGAATCGGCTGAAACAAAGCTTCGTACTTTGGGTTCAAAATACGGTACGGCGTAAAAAGAATCTCAACAAAATTTACATTCTGCTTTTTGAAGCAATCGAGCATCAGACGAATATCCTTAACATCCACATGCTCATCGTTTTCCATGATGTGTGTATAACTATATGGTCTCTTGTTCAAAACAAAATCTTCAAACGAAGGGAGGACAATCAACTTGGAATCAATATCGCTGCCCTCATAGTCTAAGTTGTAGTTTTGTGAACCTTGAAGAAAAATACCAACCCACTCAGGGTGTTTGCCTCTTACTGCTTCGAGGTGTTCAGAAAGCCGTTTCATAATCTTTTCTCTGTCACTCATCACAGCACCTCTCTTTCAAAATACAATCTCTGACAATATGTCTGCAGTGTGCTGGAACTACCAATTCGTACATATTCCAGCACACAGTTCGACATTGATGGATAAGATGCGTAATGTCGTTACGCGGCGCTTGCCTCATCCTGCGCTTCTTCCATATCCGGCGCAGACGCAACATCCTTTACAATTCCCTCAAGTACTTTGAATGCAAAATTCTTGTGCTTGTAGGCTGTAAACTTTGGGCGGTTTACGATACGGCAAACAACGCCCTCTCGGACATGCGACTTGCCAATCGGGTCTGCGCCATCATAGAAGTTTTCAGCAATTTCCTTGACATATTCGCCAGCATTGACAGCCATCGGAGACCCAACAGCATCAGGAAGCTGAATGTAATCCGGAATAATGAATCGAGCAAATAGCGGAACACACTTAACGCCCATCTGTTCACAACGATAACGCATAAAGTCCGGTGTGTACTCAACAACATCTCCATCCTCGTTCGTCATTGTCATTCGATACACATAGAAATCAGATTGTGGAGCAGATTCATATTCCGTGATCTCATTTGCTGTAAAAGAGGTATCGCCAATCATTACTGTTGCGTGTGTAATTTTCGGATTTGTTACTTCCTTTACACCATCTGGATAACAGCCGTAGCTAAATACTGTCTTTTCACCGTATTGTTTAACAAATTCCTTATCACCGACTTTTTTATTGTCGCAAGATGCCATAATAGGCTGCTTGTCTTGCGTAAAGCCAACGACTTCATAGTACACGGTTTCGCCCTTATGAAGTTTACCTTCAAAAACCTTGCTATGCTGCTCGCGGAAAGCGTTGCTTCCATAGAAACCACCGTCAAAATCATCCAGAACAACACGACGAGTGCCAGTTACATATCCCCAATTATAAATCGGAGAACCAATGCGATGTAGGATTTTATCAAGCAATGTCCGCTTATACCCTTTAAGCGTTGGCAGATATCCAGTTCGCTGAGATGTACCGTGCATTTTCAAAGTAATCTCAACAAGATCACCTGGGTGAAATGCGCTGAGGTTATATGCAAGCTGCTCCGTGTCAGCATGTTCCGCAAAGAGCGGGGCAACAGGATCATGATGCTTACGAGTCCTACCCCCCCCAACCATAATGGCACTCTTCTTACGACGGGGGATATACTTCTCACAAATTGTGACACCATTCAAAATGGTAATTACATCGCCCTCACGGAGCTTTGCAATATCCGTGAACTCGCTCAAACTGGACAACGGCATAAACAAGCCATCGCTCTTTTCGCCACGAAGCTTCAACGCCTTAATATTGCGCTTTTCAGGATCGAGATAACCACCGGCCGGCCTACCGTTTTCATCCTTACGCCGAAGCAGGTCATTCTTCACCGCATACTCAGTTCCAAGCTTGCCATCTACGGGGAAATAAACACCAAGCTCTTCTGGCTTTGTATCCAAGCCCACAATTACCGTATTGCCAAAACATTCACCGCAGAGAAGTCGATCCGCGTTTGAATGTTTGCGCAAATTCTTAATACGAGTTACATATGCTGCGTACATAATTCACCTCCAATTATTCATCAGCAATAATCTGAACAATGCCATCTGTGTTTGCCAGGTTACGAATGATAGAATCAAAGGTGCTATCATTATAATCAACCTGCTTGAAAACGATGTTATAACCATCGTTTAACAGCTTAGAACACTTATCATAATGTTCTTTTAGATAATGGTCATCATCCAAGATGCGGGGAAGCGTATTGATCTCCCCATATCCATAGCATCCGACAAAATATTTATCCAGTTCCTCAACAGTTTTAATCTGTTCACCCTCTGTCGTGTCTCCATAATCATTTGCGGCAAGCAAAACACTCTCTAAAACGGTGGTAAACCCTTTCAGAATTGGATAACGCCGAATAGTCTCTTCGTCGAAGTTGGGAGATGCTTTATAGGCGATAACATAGCTTGAGCTACTACTATTCGTTACAAAGTCTTCTCTAATTTTCATTTCAATTACCTCCGAATATAATCGCTGAATGCACGGTAGGTAACAAATCTCTTCTTCAGGCCGGCTACAATATCGACAGGATTAAGGTCGAACTGCTTACATACCTCTGTCACATATTCGCTATCGTACAGCTTCTTGCGACGCTTATTCACTGCTTTTACCTTTGCAAATACATCACTGCGGGAAACCTTGTATTCTTTTTCGAGATACTTTCCAAGGTCGTACTGCGAATACTCGATAAACTGGCAAATCGGACAAAACTCTTCCGGAGCAGCATAACGATTGTCTGCCTGATCCCAGAAGATATCGAGAAGTGAATCATCGTCGTACTGACCATTCAGCTCTTCTTCACTTTCTTTTTCGTAGCCCGACTCCAAAATCTTTTTAATCAGTTCTTTGCGCGGAATCTCAAGTAGCTCATCTTTGCAGATCGTATGCCCATTTACGCATTCAACCATGCCGGCTTCTTCTAAACTCATATCCCAACCAGATTCCGTTGCACCGCAGATATCGCATGTATAACTGGAACTACTGGAATTGGTTACAAAATCTTTGCGAAACTTCAAATCGTATCCTCCTTTTAATGATGACTAAACCTGCGCACCGTAAAATCGCAGTTTGGAAGAATGTCATGTTCTAACGCACTGCCAACATCCGTATGGTCTTCATATTCAAGCTCAACCAAATATGGAGAAGAATCAATGTCGTTAAACAACGTCTTGAAAGCATTTTCCACATACTCTTTGATAGCAGCTTTTCGTTCCGGAGAATTATAGTAATCAGCGCCAGTTGCGCCAGGATGAGCGTCCTCCCACTTTTTTCTAAAGGTCGGTTTATCGTCAGACCACCAACCATCACTACCATAATTGAGAATGTAACTTGCTTCGCACTCAAACTCATCCTCAAAACGCTCTCTGATTTTGTCATGAGAAATCGGTTCGCTGTTTGAGAAGTCCGTCAAAAGCTGATCGACATAATCAGAGCCGTATCTATGTCTGAGATCATCAATCTGTTGTAGACCATCAGCCTTATCCGCAAAAGCGATAATAAAACTGCTGGAGCTACTGTTTGTCACAAAATCGCGCCTAACTTTCATAATTTCACTCCTTGATATTATTTAATAAGCTCCTTACCGTTGCTCAATAGACCATGTGTATCCGCAATACGAACAGCCAGTTTTGATAGCGTTCTGAATTGCAAGTACCGCATTGATCGAGGTGTTAATGATAAGATCCTTGTCTTTCTTGGGTGGACGCAAATGCGTAGAAATAACATGGTATGCTGCTTTGTTAATTGTTCTAAAAAGGGAAGTGTTACCCGTTCTCTGATTGAATGCTGCGATGTAATCAACTTTAATTTCAGGATGATAGTTACCTTTCTCTTCATTACACGCCTTGCACATCGGCTGCATGTTAGAAACACAGTCTTTTCCGCCTTTACTTTTCGGAACAATATGATCCTTCGTAATCAGAGAGCCGTCATCTGCAAACAAGTTGAAATGTCTACGCTGCGAATCTGGATCGCCACAAAGCTTAAAATGCGTTCCGACTTTTCCGCAATATGCACATGCAGTACCTTTCTGATAGAAAGTCATATAACGGAGCGAAATCGGATGAACGCGAAACCCGTCCACTACGATATCTGAGTTTTTCTTCCCTTTATCTGTGTCAAGAGATAAATACTCTTCTCCGATCATACGAAAGACTTCATCAATCTCGTATCGTTTGTCTTCAATAATCATTTTGCCCCTCCAAAACAAATCAAAAGAAAGTGTACCCCAATGGATTGCTGAAAATCCTATGACACAGCTCCTTATCCGTTACAAGCTCGATTTTTAATATCGTAAGCCAAGATATTTTGTCTTGAAATTTTGTTCGAGCCTCACGAATAGAATTTGCACAAACATAATACGGATATCTATGCTCATTGTTCTTTCTATAATCTGCAAAAACAGCATATAGGTTCATGTCATTGTCCTCCAGACATTCAATCGAGCCAACGATTCTCTAAATACAAAAATCCATAAACACAGCCGGCCATAAAAACAACCCAAGCCAGCCAAAAGAAAATCAAATAAAGCGTTTCTGACTGTTGTACAGATTCAATCACTTCCACCGGAGTGTCATTTTCGTATAGAGAAGAAGCGTTCTTTATTGTCCCATCACTCAATGTAGCAAAGACAGTCCCGACAAGAGATACATCTGTTACATTGTAATAGTACCTTGTATCGCTGTTCTTATAAATATAGTTCCATCGCTGCTTTTCAACACCTGCATCAGCTAAGTTCAGACGTCGCACTGGCAAAGAAATTGTGCCATATGAAAATGGTTCATCCAAAAACACAATCGTATCCGTAGCAAGATGTTCACTGGAAACATAGTCCCATGAGTAGTAGACCTCTGTTTCTGTGTATGTATTGCCATTGCTGTCTTTCTTTGTAACGGTTCTGGTATGTCTTGTGTAATCCTCACGAACTTTCTCAATGTAAATATAACCATTGCCAATCTCATCGAAAGTCACAGGCGAATCCGTACTCAGCTCTCCATACAGCAACACATTGCCGAAGTCAGTATTCATACCGTACCGGAATTGCGAATGATCCTCAATAATCGTTGCGGTTGCATACTTCTCCGCTGTCTGCGCCGCGCCATATGAAATCTTTCCACTTATAAATAGACCAAGGCAAAGTAGGACGCAGACAATAATTACGCTGAAAAGCAGTTCTCGTTTTTTAATTACCATTATTAAAGAGATTCTGCGGTGCATCGACCGGCGCACCATAATCGGTATAGATCGTTTCAATTCGTTCATATCCAAGAATACTCAGGATAACATTGTTTGGGAAAGAACGAATCATCTTGTTATATGCTCGAACTTGCTCATTATAATTATTGCGATACTGTGCGATCTGGTTTTCTGTCATAGCAAGCTCATTCATAAGCTGTTGATAATTTTCATTTGCTTTCAGCTCCGGATACGCTTCTGCCACGGCATTGATAGACACCTTAGCCTCATCAATATCGCCATTACTCACACTGGATCTGGCAGCGGTAATGGCCTCAAGCGTTTTGCCCTCATAATCCTGATATGCCTGCACTGCATCCACGAGGTTATAAACCAGATCAACGCGGCGTTTTTCGGCAACATTGATATTGGCCTGAGCGCCGTTAATCTGCTCTTCCAAAAATATAACTTTGTTGTTCGCACCGGCAAAAATGCCGACAATCAGAATGATGACGGCAAGGACAATGCCAACGATAATCCATGTAGTTTTATTTTTCATATTGTACCTCGTTCAAATATTTTCTTTAGCTGATTCATCAGCTCTTCATCTTCCGTATAAAATGGATCTCCGCATTTGCTTGAAACATAAGCCATTATCTGACCAAATCTCAAATCTGGACATTTGCTCTCCCATAAATCTGCAAGCTCATTGCAGAATCTTCGGATTCGCTTCGGATTTCTCATTTAATACAGCTCCTTTTCTACCTTATCGCACAAAACTACTTGCGGACGAATCGGACAACCGCCCATACAAGCGTGTTGGCACTGACAATTCGGGCAAGAATTTCTGAAATGGCTTCTGAAGCTTTCAAACTGCTGACTATTCCAAGCTTCTTCGATACTTGCATTGCTAATATCAAACGCCCAACGCAGCTCTTGATTATCGAAGCTACAAGGCAAAGCTTTCATATCGCTTGTGATATACATGCTCCATCTGCCGCCCTCGCAAGTATCAATACTATCGTGGTCAATATTGTGAGTCAGATTCAAAACGGCTGGAATAGAACATGAGTCGAAGCCAATTTTGAAATTGAATTTCTGTGTATCCACGATCTCAAAGAACTGTCTTACGAGCGGGTTATCCATCTGCAAAACATTCTCTTCGCTTCCGAGTCCAACGGGTTTGTGAAGAAGGAAAATCACTGCGTTAATGCCAGCAGGAAAACCATTATTTTTTAGCCGCATAATTGCTTCTTCAATAGAATTGTTTCCAAGAACATAATGAATGTTCGTTTTTACGCCAGCATCCAAAAGCATCTGAATCGCACGGTATGTATGTTTCTGACGATACCAGGAGATTGCTACTGCACCACAGTATCTTCTACACAGATCTACAATCTCATCTGTAAAGCCAAGCCCAGAAGAAGTGAAATTCGGCACGATATTGTTTTCCCTACAATACTGCAAAATCTCAGCAAAATTTTCGTGCTGGTCAACATCACCACGACCGCCAAGTGCGAGCTGAAATGTTTTACCCTTACATTCGTCAACAATGCGTTTGAAATTTTCAAGCGTCATATTTGGCTCTTTGGTTTTTAATCCGTTCTGATAGCACTGAACGCCAGACTTAAAGCAAAGACCGCTTGCTCCGTGAACACAATGCCCCATCACGCCGACATCAATCAGCTCTGGGAACGCTGTCATAAACGGATCTACGCCGGTGTCATGCCCATTCTCATCAATCACACCGCTACGAGCATAAAAGCCAGTCGTAGGATTAAACATCGCTACAAACCGATTTTTCCGATCAACCTTCTTAATCACCTATTACACCCTCCTTAATATTGACTTCCGTAGATGTTTTTTCGCATCTCGATATTGGCGCTATCAGCCATTTGTTTCGTCCAGTATTCACCAGCACGAACGCGGGCTTTAACGGTCAAACGCTTAACGCCCATCTCCGTCATTACGGTCTTAAATCGTTTTGCGAGATCCATAGCAGCCATTTCAGAGCCTTTTGCACTTCTTTTGTAGCTATGCTCTGGGACAGAGACATAAATCACAAGCGACTCTGTTGTTTCGCTCGTATTTTCGATTTTCAGACCATATTCAGCCCATGTTATCATCACAGCCTCACCAAGACCGCTCATGCAAACACACCTCTTTCGTTATAACTACCCATCGTAATAACAATTTGCTTACTAAGTTCTGCGATTCATTTGGATAACAAGAAAATCATTTGATTCTGATATCGCGTTGTCTTTGAATCGCCAAAGAGTATTGAACTCTCTATCTAACTCAGCGTTACACCGAGTACACAGACAACCACTTGGTCTCCAAGGCTTTGTTGAGATTACAGCTCTTTATGCTGCAACATCTGGTAGATAAAATGCCTCATCCGCAGACATTTCAGTAAATTCAGTTATTTTTCTGATGGAGCGCTTTGTAGGCGTTTCGCCCTTAATCAGAAGACGGCTAACAAGGGATGTACACATATACATATCGTTAGCCAGCTTTGTTAAAGTAGAATACCCATTATCAAGCGCCCATTTCTTAACATTTGGATAGCAGATATTTTTCACGCCACACGGAGACTTCTTCTTGTGAATGTTATTTACAATCTGGCGAACTCGCTCTCGGCTTATTCCGTATTGATCTCCGATTTGCTGCAAAGTAAATCCGCAGTCTCTCATGTGCTGCATTTCAGCCATTCTTCGCTGTGATTCAGGTGTTTTAATGGGCATGGCAAATTACACTCCAATCGTTAGTTGCGCTTGCTTGCAACGAAAAACTCTGTGTTTTTCAGTGAATTATTTTAAGAAATGAACTGTACATAGGATTGATTTACTACTTCCTATTGTCATTCTCCCAGGCATCAATGATTTCTTGTTTTGTAAATGCCCAGCCTTTTCCGTATGTCTGTGCAGAATATCTGTTAAAGTCCGGCCCAGGCCAACCCCAAACATAGACAAATGTTGTCCCATCATCCGACCAACGCAGAGATTTCGTACTAATTTCTACAATCTGCTTTTCAATCGGGTCACTCTCGATTCTATGCGGAGAATAAAGCAGCGAATAGATCTTTTCATGTGACATCACTATCTCGCGTAGGCTTACCACCATCTTGCATAACCTCCTTAGTCATCACAGCGCTCTACATACAAGTCATAGATAGCAACTCCATTTCGTTCAGAAATGTGCGTTTTACCATCCTCAAACTCTTGTAGATACGATCTATTTAACTCCGGATCATTAAACTGATAGATGTTTTCGTGTCTAATTCCAAGAGGTGTCCCGAAAATCCAATCATCACATCCACAATGGAACATGCCGCCAACCATAGCGTTATGACGAATACCGTTCCACGGCAGTTTTGAACACACAGAGTAATATGTATCTTTTCCTTTCTTACAAGTCATTACAAAGAAATTCTTAGACACTGCTTTCACAAGCATTGGACTCATCCAATCGTTTACTCTAACCAAATCTCCAACCTTTATCGTATCCAAAACTTCTCTTGTGATGTTTTCGTAGTGCTTGTACATCCTGCACCTCACTTATCTGAAATTAAGGCATTTCCGCAAGTAATACGGTCGCTATCTTCTTCCTCGCTCGGCACGAACACAATGACATCCCATCCAGCAGCAACAAGCGGATCTTCAAACTTGCGGTAAACATCGTAGTCGGTATATTCCGTGGTCACATCAAATCCATTCTTAATGGCTGCATTTGTCTGGTGAATCGGCGTAATTTTTACGATAAACTTTTCCTTATCGAACAACTTTCCAAGCTCCACCGCATCCAAAATCGTGTCAGTCGTTACCGCAAAATTCAATGTGTATTTTCTACCGACTGGCATAGGAAGCTTAGATGCGAGACTTGAAATTTCTGATAATGACAAGCTCTTTCCGTTGAACTGTTCATTACGCTGCGCCTGATCCGTCGAGTTGATGCTAAATTGCAGACCAGCTTCTCCACTGTACACACTGTTCTTGATGCGACACCATTCCATGATGAATGACTTCAAATTGGCATTTACTTTCGGAAGCATAGTTGAAACAACAGGATGAATTGTGTCTGCCGTAATGAACCGATTCACCAGCGGCTTCAAATCAAATTCAGCAAACGGAAGAACGGCATCGTTGAATGTAGGTTCTCCCATACGAGCAAAGTGAACATTGAAACGATTAGTATGTGTTACTCGTTCGTTTGCAAGAATTGTCTCAATTTCATAAGCCAGTTCTTCACGAGATACATTTCCGTGAAATCCATACTTCGGACAATCACAAAACTGACAATTCATCGGGCAACCTTTCTGAGTGCTGATAGTAGCAACCCACTTATCTGTCAGGTCAACTGCATGATGTCGAACACCATTGATTTCTTTGTTCAAACCAAGAAAACTTGCTTTAATGTTGTTTTCCTTTCCATAGTCGCCAACCGTTAAAAATTCCAGTTCCTTATCCTTATCAACATAAATTTTTCCGGTATGTGTTTTTACGATCCTCATTCTACTTCGCCTTTCTGTTTTTGAAGTTTGTCCGCCAGAGCATAGAATTTGTTTGGTAATGGAATGATTGTCAAAAGCGTGTTCCCACGAAAGAGATATACATATCTGTGATAAACACGAACATTATTTGCATTACCATTCGACAGATACAGCTTATCAAGATACCGACATAAACCACCCTTTGCCTCAGAGTGTGTAATACCGTATTCAAGCGCTCTCTGCGCATTCTTATCGGCAATTTTCTTGCTTAGTCCGATTCTTTCTTTTGTTCGCTTCACGCTATGATTCGTCATAACAACATCTGGCATTAGAGCGCTCCTTCCATATACTGCTGTAGTCCGGACACAGCGTTACTCATGCCAGCTATGCGACCTTGTAGAGACTCGATTGTTTTCTGAATTTCATCTTTGTCCTTTGCAATGTAGTATCCACGCCCACTGGAACAAATCGGATCACCATTTGTACGAGCAGCGTTTACAAGACGTCTCACTTCAACGCTCGACACACAAAATGCAGCAGCAATAGCAGAACCGCAAATAGGATGGCTACGACCATCGGAATGCGTCATAATATACTTTGTAACCAAGTCCATAAACGAACCTCCGGATATAATGATAGGGCGGCGGACACCCGCCGCCCTACTTTAACTACCCACTTATTTCGTGGTTTGCTTACTTTGGGTTGGAGTTTTACTGATTTTCCAGAGCGTCACCGATAGGCTTATAACGATCAGAGTTCAGCGTTTCAAGCAGACACTCATACGGATCGGTTTGGCCGCTCATCACCATCTTTGCGATGTTCGGGCTAAAACCGCTTACAAGTGCAACACCCGCTTCGTTCTCCTTAATCGGGATGGTGTTCGTGCGGCTATTCACATTCCAGAACACAAGTCTCGGCAGCTTATAACCAGCCTCCATATACCGCTTTGCAATCTCATCAAATAGACGAGCATCAACACGACCACGAGTATATCGACCTCCGCCATTCGATGTTGCACAGCCGTCAAACTCCATATCGGAAATGATAAGGATGTTTGCGGGAAGATCACTCTGTTCCATGTTGTTTTTCTTTGCTGTAGTCAGAATGAGATCAAACACCGCCTCGATGTTCGTATTGGCTACCTCGCTGTGTTTAAGTGCAATCTGAATCTTCTCGCGGAGATTCTTACCCTTATTCAAATCAACGAGCTGAGGACGCTCAGAAAATGTAATGTAATTATCCTTGAACTGACCAGAGGAACGCTCTGCAAAATAAATTGCAAGTGCGTTTGCAACAGCCAGCGCAGTGACATTGCCGCCACCTACATTCACAGTCATACTGCCGCTACCGTCTGCAACAACAATGGTATTGCCGCATCCGTTTACGGTATCAGGAAGTGCGCTCCAAAGGGCTTCAAGTGTTTTATCAATAGGCTTCAGACCACGCCAGCCATCGCTATACTTTGCAACAATGTCATGCGGGAAAAGCGTAGACGCATTGATTTTCGTTTCGCCCTTTTCCAAACGGGACAGGAAATCGCGGCGACGATCTTCGTCGTTACGAAGAAACGCGGAATTATAAATCAGATTTGCACGAGACGGAACAGCTTCATATGCAATCTCATCCCAGCGCTTTTCGGACATTTTCTTTTCCACGATATCCAGCTTGGAACGCAGCTTGGACAACACCTTACGATAGTCGCGCTCGGAAATGCCCATAAACTTATAGATCTGCTTAGCATAACGCTTAGCATCAGCAGAATGAGCATTTGCAGACGGAAGCCACTTTGCGAGAAGAGAAATGCTATTGCCATCGCTCAAACTCTGGATATCCTCACGGAGCTGCTGTGCAATAATGTTCAGCACATTAGACGCAAGCTTTGTATCGAGCAAGCACCACAGGTCATCATAGCGTCCATACTCAGGCACAAGGGAAAGCAGCGGAATGATGTATTCCGGATTTTCCTCAGCCATACGCTGAAACACGATGCGGAATAAACGACGCTCACCAAGACCGCCGCGAACATCACGCGCAAAAAACAGCCATTTCATCGCCGTGACCTTATCATCAAAAAACGCTCTGACAAAACGATTTGCAATATCGTTCGGGGACGCTTTACGAAGAGATGCGACGGCAAAGTTGAGATCCAACAGCTCCTTGCCAGTAGTACGATAGCCAACAGCACCGTTTTCGGTAACAGAAACATTGAACTCATCGTTCAAAGTGCTTTTCATAGCAGACATAAAACCATTCATACTTTCTTCCTCCTTGAATTGTTTAACTAATTTCTTTCTACTGGAAATAGCCTTCAAGACACTTTCTTACATTCGATGCTGCTTGTGTCTTAAAGGAGGGGCGAGACGCAAAAGAGATCCGCTTATTAGGCTAAATGCTTTACTTGCAAATTGCTGTATGCGTCTCATACCGTTACTACCAACTTTATAAGGGGCTGTTTGAACGGAAAAGTCAACTCTACACCCGTGGAACGGCAGGTAGGAATCGAACCTACGATTGGCAGCTTGGATTATGAAATAGCTGTTAGCGAAAATCCACATTTCGCATTTGTATGGCTGCTGTGTTACCGCTTCACCACTGCCGTATATAGATGCCCGTCTCTCCGAGCTGTCACCATTTCTACCCTTTTGTCGTGTCGGTTTAGAATGGTTTAAGCAGTCATTCACGTTGAGCCAGGGGCAGGAATTGAACCTGCAACCACGGGTTTAACAGACCAAAAGAAAATTGCTGTAAGCGGCTTAACAAGTCGCGTTATTACGCGCTCTACCAGTTGAGCTACCCTGGCATTTGGGGCGGTGAAGCTGACTCGAACAGCTCTGTATTGTAAAACTACTTCTGCCAGACGTTCCATGCACCGCAGCGCTACGATACAAGTTCTTCAACAGCCCTGATTTTACTCACTCACACCACATTTATTTCAGTGAGACACCGCATAAGCTCGTGCGGTCAGAATCGAACTGACATATACCAATCGTATCCACGGTGTACTTTCGCAGATGTTACGCACGAATATAGACGCAGAGGGGAGGACTCGAACCTCCGACACTCGGATTCCTTTAACATTGCTGTTAGTGCTAATGCTTAGCACATTTTTTTGTCTGATGCTCTACCGACTGAGCTACCTCTGCATTTTCTATTACATCTTCCCGAAAAAATTGTAGATTGCTCACCATTTCGAGAAGATTATTTAACGGCTTTTGAGAGCTGCGGGAATCGAACCCGTAAGCAGAAAAATTCCAGTTTTCTTAAAGAACATTGCTGTAAGTGTTCGCCGTTCAATACACCTTAAAGCTGCCATCCAGACGCTCTCATTTGTGCCGTACTTGCACGGCAGTAGTGGTCTATCCCACCGTCACACAAAGAAGGAGATGAAAGCCGATCATCACAACGGCTGGTGCTGATGATGGGAGTCGAACCCATAATCCACAATCGGCGGGGGATTTTAAGTCCCCCATGTATACCAATTCCATCACATCAGCATATATCAAGCAAGGTATAGGCCACGCTCCCATACAACAGAAACCAATCTGTTTTGTATTCGCATTCCTGCCATGCAGTTACCGTGAAGAAAGCGGACAAAATAATCAATGATTGCCGGCTTCGATTGCGAACAGACTTTCTCTTTGTCTACTTGCTTTTGTTGGCGGAGTAGACAGGACTTGAACCTGCACACCACTTTTTGTGGCTACTCGTCGCTTAGCAGGCGACTATCTTACCAATTAGGCTTACTACTCCATATTCACATCGTTACAACATATCGTTCATAGCTCTGCGATAATTTTTTAGAATATTTGCTCTTTTCTTTTGATAAATTGATTTCACAACGGTTTGCAACATCTTCTTTTGGAATTAAATACATCGTACCATCGCCACATAAGCAGAATAATAAATCGACATCTGTATCTATAACTGTTTTATATGCTTGCCTTGTAGTCCCGCTTATAGTTCTCAATCCGATTGTGTATGCGTTACCAGTTCCACGCCTATTTGTTCCTTTAACTTGAACCTTTTGTAACTTGCCATCCTTATCTACAACCAAATCGTAATCTTGCGTATCATTCAACGGAACAGACACGACATAGCCATTTGATCCGAAATAGGCTATTGCCATAGACAGTGCAGCATTCCCAATTTCCTTACGACTATTTAAGACCAACGCTCACTACTCCATATCGCACCACAAGACGCTTATCTGTCAAATTTCAAGTTTGATTTTATGAGATTGCTGTTTGCGTCTTTTCAACCTACTTAATCCTGCTGTTCCGCAGGGGCAAGAGTTACACCCTTTGCCTTATACCAGATCTTCGTCCCATCTTCATAGAAGATAAGATACGGGAACTCGCTGTTTCCAGCATCAACTCTCTGAACCACACCATGACCATATTTCTTATCGAAAACACGATCACCAACATTGAACTTCAGCTTCACGATGTTATTCCTCCAAGTTTTATTTCACACGACACATGTACGATATAACCCAAATATATGTAAGAAAATTGCTGTTTGCGTCGTTACAAGTAGCTATTAGGCTACTGGCTGACTTTCTGTTTCCGGAACTTCCAGAAGTTTTGCAAAATTTGCAATGAGTGCAGTATTGTGTGTGCGATTCTTGCTGAGCGCCTGTCGCGTACACGCAAGCTCAGCAGAATACTTATCAATTTCTGCAACCGTGTCATCAATTTCTTGGTTGACCAGCTCCAAACCAGAAATTGTTCTCGTCACAATATCAACCGCTGCTTCTGCCTGTGCAGTCAATTCTTGTAGCTTCACTTTCTTATCCGCAAGGATATCACGAACCTTATTTTTCATTCACATCCTCCGATCAGTCAACACCGTCAATGCTGACGATTGCTCCAGAACCAGATACAGTAGGAAGCTCACCATTCCAACGCTCATACTTGATCTTCTCGATCAGATTCGGGGTGAGGGATGCGGCAATCTCACGGTTTGCCTGAGCTTCTGCCTCTGCCTCAATGCGCGTTACCTCAGCCTTTGCATTTGCATCAATGATCTGTTTCTCAGCATTGATTTCGGCAACCTGACGATCCTTTTCGGCCTGCACCTTTGCAGTCTGAGCTTCAATGTTTGCAAGCTCAAGCTCCTGCTGTGCAGTAACCTTTTTCTGGATAGCTGCCGCTGTTTCGTCATCCACACTGATATCGGTGAAATTAACCGTGTCAATGATGATGCCATACTTATCGAACTTATCACGCAAATAGGTGTCCAACTCGGCATTGATCTCTGTGCGCTTGTCACCGAAGATATCTGTGACGGGGTAATTGGCGGAGACTTCCTGCGTCCAAGCAATAATCTTAGGCTTGATAAATGTATCCTTGATCTGTTCACCAGACTTGCCCTTAAAAGTCGTAAATGTTTCAGCAACACGCGCTTCGTCAAATCTGTAAGAGAACTCAAGATTTACGCGAACAGTCTTACCATCGGACGTCGGAATAGAAAAGCTCTCATCGTTCGGAGAGTCGCCCTTTTCCTCGCTTGTAAGGTAGGACTGCTCCAAACCGATAGAATAGGTAGTCACTTTCTTTGTAGGCGCTACAAGATGCCAGCCCTGACTCAGAACCTCACCATCAACACCGCCGTTCATGTTGTACACAACGCCAACATAACCAGTAGGGACGCGCGATGTGCAGCTAAAGCCGAGAATCACGCCACCAAAAATGATGATCGCCAAAACGATAGCACCAACGAAGCCATTCTTTCTCATAGGTTATTTTTCTTCCTTATCTTCAATTTTTTCATCTTTTTCATCCTTTGACATCGCATCGGAAGCATCTTTCAAAAGTCTGTTGGATAGCTTACCGATAGGAATAAACCCAAAGGATAGTAGCAGCCACAAAAGAGCTGCGCCCACAAACACGAGAAGAACAAATATGGGCATTACTCGTTCTCCTTATCATCCTTAGCCTGCGGCTTATGATCCTTCTGATAATCACAGTCCGTAGGCTTGAGAACCGCGACATAATCATCGCCATTGGTATAGGACGAAAGCGGACGAACCTTTCCAGGCTCTTGGTTGCGTCTGCAACCGCACTTGTAAAAGTTGAGGAACTTACAGCCATTACAGGTCAAAGCCTTATCAACCCAGAAGTAACCGCTGTCGTTTCGCTTGTTAGCCATTTCATACACTCCTTAAATTAAGTTAGGATACGGCGAGGCGATTTCGGGGCTGCAAAAATGGAAACAACACTTGTGTTACCCCCCCCGCATCTGAGGT
>OIEG01000342.1_pt1 | contig 20857 bp, 17 predicted proteins | sample 1581751 | NCBI WGS metagenome assembly OIEG01 (sample SAMN01760950, study PRJEB22395) | human gut metagenome | reverse complement strand
ACAAAGGCCTGGCAGCGAGTACGCAGCTGACCGGAGGAGCCGTTGTTGTACAGTCTGTCGATGGACAGCACGGGCCAACCGTATTCCTCAGCCATGACATGGGAAACGAGAGCACGCTCGAAGCCCCAGTAGTCACAGTACTTCATCTGCTCGTAGATGATACCTTCTGCGCCGAATTCCTTAGCAAGACGGTCAGCGGTTTCACGACGCTGATGCACCTTCTCGTCGGATATGTAACGGGCACACTCGGAGTGCTCCATAACATGGCGGCAGATCTGAGTGAGTGCATCCTCTTCGTTGTTCAGCTCGATGACCTCACGGCCGGGAGTGGAACCGAAGCAGTAACGGTCGGAGCAAATGAATGCGCCGCAGTCCTCAAACAGCTTGGTGAGGTTGGGATCGTCGATCTCGGAGCCGACCATTGCAACTCTTGCACGGTACCAGGGCTTGGGATCGGGCTTACGAGCCTTGATCTCCTTGAGGGTCTCCTTCAGGTACGGGAGAATGAGTCTCTTCGGGCAGGTGTAGGAAACGAGGTTGAGGATGTGGTACTCGTAACCGGTGATGACGGGGTTCTCGGCCTTGCGCAACTCGCCGATCTCGGTGAGGATCTTGCAGACCTCGTTGTGCTCCTTGACTGCCTTGCGGATAGCCTTATCAGAAACATCAACGCCGAACTTCTCGTGCAGGTTGTCGAGTACATGTACCTTCATCTGGGTGACATATGCATCGATGGTGTAGTCAACGACCTTGAACGGGATGTCGATATGGGTGACGAAGAACTTCTCCTTTTCGTTGCAGTCGAGCACCTCAAGATGCTCCATTGCACGGTTCATCATCGAGCATGCGTCAACACCGATGAGTGCATCGAGGAACTTGTAGCCGCCCTCGATACCACGCTCTACGAGTGCGCGGGCGTACTCGCAGGTGTAGTTGGACATGTAATAGGTTGCGATGTCGAGGGAGCCAGTGTTGGGTGCGCGCAGACGCACGGAGAAACAGTTGCCTAGATTGAGAAGAACCTCGGGAACATGGTAGCAAGTGTAGCCAAGGCAGATATCGCCTTCGGCCTGAGCCTGCTTGACCAGCTCGTTGTTGGCATTCTCAAGAAGACTTTCGAAGTAGATCAGATGCTTAAGATCTTTCAAATGTTACACCTCTTCTTCAAAGAATTTCTATTTTTTGGAGTGCTTCCTTTACTCCATTGAGCATAAGACTATCTTCCGGCAACTCAAGCACGCTCTTGCCCTTGATATCATTTGCGGCAAAAGTGTTATCAGCCGGAATGTACGCCACGATGTCTACACCGGGCACCTTGATGAGCTCCGCCAGCTCGGGATTTGTCATACGGTTGATGATCGCACCGATCTTATCGTAAACGATAAGGTCATCAGCGACACCCTTGATAGTGGAAATGACTTGGCAGCCTTTCTTGCTCTGGTCGGTGACCAGAAGCAGGTGCGTTACCTTATCCATTACTCGGCGCTGTATCTGTTCGATACCGGCCTCTCCGTCTATTACAACATAGTCGAAGCTGTTTGCCAAAATGCCGATAACTTCCTTAAGGTAAGAATTGACCTTGCAGTAGCAGCCGGAGCTCTCGGGTCTGCCAATTCCCAAGAACGCAAATCCGGGCATCTCAACGAGAGCGTCAAATATCTTGAACCTTGCCTCGCTGAGCAGTTCAAGCGCTTCCCTCGTCTCGCCGTTTTCGACGCTGTCAACAATGCTCATACGGATATCGTCAAGCGTGAGCTTAACATCAACCCCCAGAGCAACTGACAGGCCGACGGCGGGGTCTGCATCGATGGCAAGTATCTTCTTGTCGGGAAAATTCTCAACCAAAAGCCTTACGATGGAAGCAGAGATCGAGGTCTTGCCGACGCCGCCCTTACCTGCAACCGCAATAATTTTTGCTTTGCTTTCCAATAAAGTGTCCCCCCTTCACTTTGCGCATTGACACACCTTGCGCATTTTGATAACAGTTTAACACAAATCATGTTAATTTGCAAGCAATTCTCATTGGTTTTTATGCACTTTTTTAGGCAAGCGCACAAAAAAAGAAGCCTCCGAAGAAGCTTCTTTTTTGTAATTTAGATAAAACTGCCGAAAATGTTTAAACTATTCTGCGGTCTCTGACCTGAGAGTCGTAGTGCTTGTTCAGCAGCGGGCGAATGACATAGTATATGAGCTTGTTTTCGCCGTTAGCCATATAGAGCGTAAAGGTGCCTACGAATGCAAGAACGGCTGCGAGGCAGATCTTGCCGCTGACTTTAAAAACGGTTTTCATCTTGCATAACCTCCCTATTAATATGCTTCCGAGTCGTCAAACTCAACGATGGTCGGATCCAGAGGCTCCTCATTGAGAACAACGGACATGTAGTTGTTTACGCAGTTACGCATATCCTGACGGGATACGGTACGGCAGTCTTCAAGGTCGTGCTCGATGAAGATGAAGTGGTAGCCGAGGTCTCTTGCCTGCTCTTCCATGACTGCGTGAACGCCGAGCATGCCCTTGCAGGCGATGTTGTCGTTGAACAGTACCATGTCGCAGTTGAAGTTCTTGGCATAGTCCCAAACGGCGTTAACATTGTCCCAGCCGCCGACGGCGTGGTGACGCATGGTGGCCTTCTCGGAGAAGATAGCCAGATCCTTGATAGCCTCTTCGGGATCTTCGGTGTTGATCATATTGTGACCCATGGTGGAGTCCATGTTGAGGACGATGTTGATGCCCCAGCAGTTCTGTATCCAAGTCGGGAAATCGGTGTAGTAAACTGCGGAGGGTCCCCACAGGAAGGCACGGTGGCGGGTGGTGCCGCCGAACGGCTCGTACTTCTCCTCATATGCCTTTCTGATGATCTTGATGACCTTGCGGTCGGTCTTATTGAAGTAGGGATCCTGACCGTTGACGGATGCCCAAGCATACAGACGATACAGTGTCTCGGCGATGCCGACGAGGGGGTTATACGGGGTCTTCATATAATCCCACTTCTCGAGCTCGATGGTGTTCTGCTCGTTCATGAGCTTTGCGTACTTGAACAGCTCGTTCCAGTCGTACTTAACGCCGTATTCCTTCTCAACGAATGCGATGCAATCCTTGAGCATCTGGGTGGAGTACGGATGTGCGCCCGGCTCGTTGTGGATCATAGCCAGCGTTACGGGGAAGTCGGGCATGCCGATACGGCGGCGCTGGAACATTGAGGTTGCCTCGGATGCGTTGCAGGGCATATTGGTCGAGACCAATGCCTTACCGATGATGGGAAATGCGTCGTCCATTGCAACACCGGTCTCTGCTGCACAGCGGGAGCAGACATCTGCTGCGAGGCCGAAGGACTCAGCGACATCTATGTAGTAAGGCTCGATGTGCTGGTCAACATCGCAGATGATGAACTCGGGCAGGGTCTGCAGAGGGATGGGAATGAGTTCCTTGAAGCCCTTCATGAACAGAGGGGGCAGAACCTCATCCATGGGTACCATGACATCAGTCAGCGGACCGCCGCCAAGGCGTCTGTCGTTTGCAAGAACGAGAGCGATCTTCTTGGTCAGGCTGCGGACGATAGCGTGCATGTTCTGGTGGGCGATCTTCAGCTCGTAGCCACGGTAGCCCTCGAACAGGCGGTCGATGAACATGAAGGTACCGAGATAAGAGCCCATCCAGCGGTATTCCCAGAAGCCCTTGAGGCAGGCAACGGGGGCGGAGGCGACCATCTGCACCATGAACATAATGTTCTTGAGCCATGCCGCATAGTCCACGAGGGTGTCCTTAACGCCACGCCACTCACGGTACTTTGCAACGCCGGTCTTGTCATAGTATCTGTCACGCTGACCGCCGACGCCGTTTCTTGCGCGCCAAATGGGGTCAAAGCGTTCAAGTTTTTTATCTACAGAAGCAATTACTTTATCAAACATCATTATTTGCCTCCCTGAATATTCTTAATTTCCAAAGATTCGATGAACGCCTGGAATCTGGTGCGCAGCTGACCGACCGAGCCAAGTGCGTACTCCTTCTCGATGGTGCAGCACGGGACATCGAACTCTTCGGTGAAGATGTGGTTTGCAAGGATCTTATCATAGCTCCAGAACTCACAGAACTTCATACTCTCGTAGATGATACCGTCAGCCTTGAATTCGTCGCAAAGTCTCTTTGCTTCGTTGTGGCGCTGATCGATCTTCTCACCGTCCATGAAGCGGGCGCACTGGTTCCAGTACAGATAATGGCGGCAGATAGCATCAAATGCGCTCTCGCCTTCTCTGATCTCGATCTCCTCACGGCCGGGGAAGGAACCGAAGCAGTAACGGTCGGCAACGACCATTGCGCCGCACATCTCGATGAGCTTCGTAAACTCGGGATCGTCGATCTCGGAGCCGACAACAACTACTCTTGCACGATACGGGAACTTCTTCTCGGGCTTACGGGTCTTGATCTCCTCAAGGGTCTCCTTGAGGTACGGCAGGATAAGCTCGTGCGGGCAGACCTCGGAAACCAGCTGGATGACATGGAACTCATAGCCGGTGATGGGAGGATTATCGAGCTTTCTGTAATTGCCGATCTCAGTGATGACACGGCACAGCTCGTTAAATCTCTCGATAGCCTTGCGCATTGCTTCGTCGGAAACATCGATGCCGAGGCGGTCTCTCATGGGCTCAACGACCTTGAGCTGAAGCTGAGCCTTGTAGTAATCAAGGTTAGTCTTATCGCCCTTCATGGGAGGATCGATCTGAGTGACGAAGAAGCCGTCATGCTTAACGGGATTGATGAGGAAAAAGTGCTCCTCCATACGCTCGATGGTAGCGCAGCTTTCGGCGCCGAACAGGCAGCTCAGATAATTGTAGCCACCCTCAACGGCTCTCTCAAGAATGGAGCGGGCGTAGGGACACGTTCTGTTGGTCATGTAGTAGCTGGAGATATCGCAGGATGTGCAATTAGGTGCACGAAGTCTTGACGAGAAGCAACCGTCAAGGTTCATAAGTACCTCGGGGATATAGTAGCAGTTGTAACCAAGCGCTTTCTTACCATCCTCGACTGCTTTCATGACAAGCTCGTTCTGAGCTTCCTGAAGCAGATTTTCAAAGTAGATCAGATGTTTTAGGTCTTTCATATGCAACCCCTTCCGCTGTATTGAATTTTTTTGCTTCCAATATTTTCGGCGGCAGCGCCGCCTACCCATACGGCAAGATTATACTAAATAACTACCCCATATGTCAATAATGTGTCAAGGCAATCGGCATGATTTTTTTTAAAACGTCCTTTCCTTTTTGTGCAGAACGACAATTATGTATCCTTTATTACAAACATATGACAAGAACCGGCATCAAAAAGCGATGCCGGTTTATTACCTTGTATTATTTAAAAAGCTCATCGACGCTTCTTATATATTCTGGTAGTGCGCCCTCAAAGTCAAGACCGTAATGACGGGGCGTGTCACGCACGGCGGTGCGCTCGATGCAGGCAGCGACAAAGTCCTCGGCAAGGTGCAGCGCATCCTCAAGGGCTGCACCTCGGGTCAAAAGTGCTGCTAATGCCGAAGCGAACACATCGCCCGAGCCGTGGAACATGCCATCTTTTGTTTCATTCATGACAACGCTCGTTTTGCCGGAAGAATTATCCCGTGCGGCTATGCCCACCTTCCCTTTTTCAAAGCTCACGCCAGTTACGGCAACGACCTTCGGGCCGAACTCGGAGAGCCTTTCAATAAGCTTGGTGACGAAAGCTGCACTGTGCGGTGCAGTGCGGTACTCGGTACCGGTCAAAAAGCAGGCTTCGGTGATGTTCGGAGTTATGATATCAGCCTTTTCTATAAGGCGGCAGAAGCACTCTGCCATGGAGTCGTCAAGATTGGCATAATACCTGCCGTTATCTGCCATGGCTGGATCTACGATGACGAGCGTGTCGTCACTTCGCAGAAGCTCAATGGTGCGCTCTAAAAGCTTTCCCTGCACTTCGGATGCGAGGTAGCCGGAATAGATAGCGTCAAAGTGGACGCCGAGTTTGTTCCAGTGCTCGGCAATGGGCACAATGGCATCCGACAGATCGGTAAAAGTCCAGTCGGCAAAGCCGCCGGTGTGCGTTGACAAAAGCGCCGTCGGGATGCAGCAGCACTCAACGCCGCTTGCGGAAACTATGGGTAAGGCAACGGTAAGCGAGCACTTGCCGAGGCCGGAAAGATCATGTATCGCCGCCATTCTCGGCAGCTTGGGAAGCTTATCAGTCATTTTGCAAAACCTCGCAATCGATATCCCGTCAACTATAACATAGTTTGGAATACACCGCAAGAGCACAAAAATTTGCATAATTTCCCTTGTGAAGGCGCATTTGGCGGCATAATCGAGAGCCGTGCGCAGATAATAGTATTGAGCTTAGGCTTAAACTAAAACGGAGGAATTTTTTATGACACCTAAGGAATTGCTTTATATTGAAGATGCACTCGGCCACATTAAGTTTATGACCACCCAGTGCAATGAATCCGCAAGCAAGCTTACAGACCCGATGCTCAAACAGGCAGTGCAGCAGCTTGCAAACGAAAATCAGAAGCTGTTTGCGCAGTTTTATAACCTTGTTTAAGGAGGATGCGGCAATGAACGACAGAGACATCATGGAAAATTTGCTTCTCACCACTAAGGGCGTTTGCGACCTGTATATGCACGGCACGATCGAGTCGTCAACGGCTAATGTTCACCAGACATTTAGCACCGCTCTCAACAGCGGTCTTTGCATGCAGGACAGCATTTATAAGGAAATGTCCGGCCGCGGCTGGTACACCACCGAGCAGGCACAGCAGCAGAAGATCGATCAGGTCAAGCAGAAGTTCTCCGCACAGGGTTAAAAATTAAACCGCAGAGTTATCTGCGGTTTACATAATGTTATGAGCTTTTGATCTTACCCGGGCTGATGCCGAAGGTTTGGGAGAACGCCCGATGGAACGCCGAATAGTCGGTAAAACCGCATTCGGCGGCGGCCGAGGAGGCGCTCATCCCCTCTCGGATGAGCCTTGCGGCGAGGACGAGGCGCTTTTGGCGGATGTAATTATGCACGGTGCAGCCGGTCTGCTGCTTAAACAGGCGCATAAAGTGATAACGGCTGAGATAACACATGGCGGCAAGCTCAGCTACACTCAGGCTGCCGGTGAGGTTTTCATTTATATAAGAAAGAGCCGCCGATATCTTGCCGCTTTGCTCGGTGGAGGCAGCCTTGCTGCTCGTGTCGCGCTGCATTATGCGGTTTAGCTGCACCATCAGCTGCGCAAGCAGCGTTCCACGCATGAGTTCTGCACCAAACTCCGTGTCGCTTATCGAGGTCTCGAGCCTGTCTAAGCTGTCCTTGAGCTTTTCTATTTCGTCCGCATCAGGGCGCATGAGGCAGAACCTGCGTTTTTCTGCCTCGGCGAAGCAGTCCATTAGCCCGCCGTCGGGTGCAAAGCGCTCGACATACGCAGAGTCAAGATAGATGATTATCCTCTCATACGGCACGGACACATCGATGAGCGCCTTATGTATCATATGGTGGCGCACGAGCAGGATATCCCACGGCTCAAGGGTATAGTCCGTGCCCTCGACCATGTAGTTCACGCTGCCGGAGATGAGAATGACGATCTTGTCAAACTCGTGAAAGTGGAAGTCTCTCTCCTGCCCTGCCGTGTCACGCAGGTGGAACATCCTGAAATTCTCGTTTAAGTATCCCTCTCGGTTGTATTTATATCGTTCTGACATTATTCTGTCTCCGCTGTGTCTTTTTGAAAGAGTATACCGCACAATTTGCAATGTTTCAAGCACGATATTCAATTTACATTGTAATTTTATCGGAATATAATACTATCACAGTAAATTTTCTGGGAGAATTGATCATGACTAAAAAATCTTTCTTAAAATCATACGGTTTTATAATCTTTATGCTGCTCGGTATCGTCTGCGGATGCCTTATCGGTGCGTTTGCTCCCGAGCTCGGCGCTAAGCTTGAGCCGCTGGGGACGGTGTTCATTAACCTCATGTTCTGCATCGTCGTACCGCTGGTGTTCTTCTCGATATCCTCCGCAATAGCAAATGCGGCAGGTGCAAAGCGTGCCGGTAAGCTCATGGGCGTTACGGTCGGTACATTCTTTGTGACGGCAGCCATTGCAGCGATTTTTATGTACATAGTAATCCTCATTTTCCCCATTTCGAGCGGAAAGGTCGTTGAGGACAGCGTTGAGGTCGCAGGTCTCGGCTTTGCCGATTTGCTCGTAAACTTCTTTACAAAGCCAGACTTCTTTGAACTTTTAAGCCGTAAGGCAATTCTGCCGCTCATAGTTTTTGCTATACTCTTCGGCTTCGGCGTTCAGAAATCCGGCGGCAAGGAGACTCTTACCGCTAAGATCCTTGCCAATGTCACCGACTGCATCCTTAATATGATGAAGATCGTAACCTACTATGCGCCTATCGGCTTCCTCGGCTTCTTTGCCTCCCTCGTTGCCGCATACGGTCCCGATCTCATCGGCCAGTACAGCAGAACGCTTATCATTTACTATGTAGTCTGCTTTGTCTACATGTTTATCTTCTTCCCCATCTACGCACGCTTCGGCGGCGGCAAGGGTGCAGTCAAGGTTATGTTCCAGCACCTGTTCCAGCCTGCCGCAGTTTCCTTCGGCACATGCTCCTCCGTTGCTACTATCCCCACTAACATGGAAGCCGCCGAGGACACCGGCATTTCCCGTGAGGTCAGCAATGTCGTACTCCCGATGGGTGCAACGATGCACATGGACGGCTCTGCAATGAGTGCCATTGTCAAGGTGCTGTTCCTGTTCGGTTTCTTCGGCATCGACGCAGACCCCGGCAAGATAATTCTTGCGATCATCATTGCTGTGTTCTCCTCCGTCGCAATGAGCGGCATTCCCGGCGGCGGCGGCACGGGTGAGCTCGTTTTGTGCTCGCTGTTCTTCCCCGACCACCTCGCAGTTGCATTCCCCATTGCGCTGGCTCTGGGCAACCTCGTCGATCCTCCCGCAACCATGGTAAACGCAGCGGGCGACTATGTTGTTTCCTTCATCGTTGAGCGCTATGTCAACGGCAAGGATTGGCTCCAGAAAAAACTTGCAGCCAAAGCCGAAAGCAAAAGCTAAAACTTGAATATAACGAAAACGCTGATGCTGTGCATCAGCGTTTTTTCTTTAGAAAGCTCAGTTTAGTTTCGGAAATCAGGATCGCGCAGAATATCAGCACGAAGCCGAAGCCGATATTGAAGGTCATCATCTCCTGCCCCATGGCAACGGAGAGCGCCGTGCCGAAAACGGACTCGAGCGTCATGATTACGGCAGCCGCAGACGGGGGTGTGAACTTCTGTCCGACAGTTTGCAGGAAAAAGCACACACCGGTGCACATGAATGTCAGATACGCTATCGAGAGCCACGAGCCCGAGGGGATGTTCTGCGGCTTCGGCTCCAACATGAGCGCAAACGCAAGGCACAGAATGGCAGCTACAGCAAACTGTATCATCGTCAGCAGCAGCGGGCTTTTGCCCTCGACATGGCGACTGGTAACAATAATATGCAAACCGTAAAACAGGCCGCAGCACACGGTCAAGAGGTCGCCCTTGTTGACGCTCAGATCCTTGTTAAGACACACAAATCCCATGCCCACAAGACAGATGAGCGCTGCGCCGATATTATACTTATCCGGCTTTTTACCGAAAATGATCCAATACAAAAACGGGACGAGTATGCAATAGGTCGCCGTCAAAAAGGCGTTTTTGCCCGGTGTCGTGTACATCAGCCCATAGGTCTGCACCGTGTACGCCGCCGCAAGGCATGCACCCATTATAGCGCCGCCCTTGAGGTACTGCTTATCAAGCATCTTTAGAAGCGGTATCGATGCGACCAGCATCATGAGTGCTGCGCCGCCGAAGCGGATAGCCAGCACCCACAAGGGTGTGATGCTGTCAAGCGCAGACTTGAGCACAACGAAGGATGTGCCCCAAATGAGGGTCGTGCAAATAAGTGCCGACCTTCCCAAAACTGCTTTATTTTTAATTTTCATTGCTTATATCTTCACCATATGCAGTGCAGCGGCACGGAGCATCAGCTTCTTTGTAATTCCGCCGTCAAAGCTTATCTCTATTAGTTGATCGTTGCCCATAGGGGTCATTTTTGTTATCTGTCCGTCGCCGAAAGCACGGTGTCTGACCCTCTCGCCGACCTTAAACGACGGTGCGGGAGCAGACTTTGCCGCAGCCTGCACCGGAGCGGACACGGGTCTGGACTTGGTCTGATAGCTCGGCCTTTGCCCGTATTCACGCTGAACGGTCGATTTTTCCCCAAAGCCATAACCTCTCGGGATATTACGCTTTTCGATGTGCTCATCGGGTATCTCGTCGATGAAGCGGGACACACGGTTTGCCGTGGTCTTGCCGAAGAGCATACGCTGTCTTGCGCAGGAAATGCACAGCTTTTTCTTTGCTCTTGTTATCGCAACATAGCAAAGTCTGCGCTCCTCCTCCATCTCGTCCGGCTCGCCTATCGCCTTTATGCCCGGGAAGATGCCCTCCTCGGCGCCGACGAGGAACACATTCGTGAACTCAAGCCCCTTGGCCGAATGCATCGTCATCATGACAACGCAGTCCTGATCCTTGTCGTAGTTGTCCATATCGGTGTACAGCGCAACATCGGCAAGGTATCCCTCAAGCGTAGGCTCTGTCGTCTCGCTCTTGTAGTTTATTATGCTCGTTTTGAGCTCCTTGACATTTTCGGCTCTTGCCGAGTCCTCAACGGTGTTTTTCTCCTCCAAAAGGCGGAGATATCCCGTTTTTTCGAGAAGCTGGTCATACAGGAGGTCGGGCGCAAGCTCCTTGGACTGCTCGATAAGCTCGCTTATCATGTTCGCAAAAATGCGCATCCTCATGCTTGCGCGGCTAAGCTCGGGGTACAGGTCTGCGTTTTTAATGACCTCAAAAAGTGAAGTCTCGTTCTTCGCCGCTATACCCATCGCAAGCTCAACGCTCCTGTCGCCGATACCGCGGGGAGGGTTGTTGATAATTCTCGTCAGGCGCAGGTCGTCATTGGGCGATGCGATAACGCACAGGTAGGCAAGCATGTCCTTGACCTCGGCTCGGTCAAAAAATCCCGTGCCGCCGAAAATTCGATACGGTATGCCGTTGCGCTTGAACGCCTGCTCTAACTGGTGCGACTGGGCGTTCATGCGGTAAAGCACCGCATTGTCGCTCCATGTGCCGCCCTTGCCGTAGTTGCTCATGATCTTTGATGCAACATAGCGTGCCTCGTCATGCTCGTTATCGGCGACATAAAGCTCGATGGTCTCGCCGGTATCGCCGTTTGTCCAGAGCTCCTTGCCCTTTCGGCCGACATTGTTTCTGATGACGGCGTTTGCGGCCTCAAGGATATGCGCCGTGCTGCGGTAGTTCTGCTCAAGGCGGATGACACGGCAGTCCTTGTACTCGTCCTCAAACGAGAGGATATTCTCTATCGTTGCACCACGGAATTTATAGATACTCTGGTCATCATCGCCGACAACGCAGATATTGCCCCAGCCGCCTGCAAGCTTTGAAGCCAGCAGATACTGAAGCTTGTTGGTGTCCTGATACTCATCGATGAGCACATATCTGAACCTGCGCTGCCAATACTGACAGACATCGTCGTGCTCCTCTAAGAGCTTCACGGTGTAATAGATAAGGTCGTCAAAGTCCATCGCACCGGCTGCAAAGGCTCGGTGGGAATACTCGGCGTAGATCTCCGCAATTTTCGCCTTGCGGATATCACCCATGGCCTTGGCCTTTGCGTAAAGCTGCTCGGGTGAGAGTTGAGCGTCCTTGGCACGGCTTATTTCGCCGAGAAGCATGCGGGGCGGATAGCGCTTGTCGTCAAGCTCAAAATCCTTGAGTATGCGCTTAACTAAGCTCAAACTGTCGGAGGTATCATAAATGGTAAAGCTCTGGGGATACCCCAGCCTGCCGGCTTCCCGGCGCAGGATACGCACGCATGCCGAATGGAATGTAGATGCGTTGACATCCTGACCTGCTTCACCCAGCATGGCGGAAAGACGATTTTTCAGTTCCCCCGCCGCCTTGTTGGTAAAGGTCAATGCCAGAATGTTCCAAGGCTGGTAGCCATTCTCCAGCAGATAAGCAATCTTGTAGGTCAGCACGCGCGTCTTTCCCGAACCGGCACCGGCTATCACCAGTGACGGACCGTCATTGTATAACACCGCGTTCCGTTGTCCTTCGTTCAGTTCCTCTATATAATCGGGCATATCCGTATAATCTTAAAATGATGATATTTTTTCTTCCTTTGTTTTTACGGAGGCAAAGATAAAAAAAGCTTCGGAGACGTACGAACATTTCTATAGGTTATAGTGTTTATATAGTAAAGTTCCAAAATTAAATAATTGAAACTTATGAATACAATATTAACGATTTTAATGATAACAGTTATGACTTACGAAATGCCAAAACTTCCCTACACCAACAATGCACTGGAACCTGTAATCAGTCAGCAAACCATAGATTACCACTACGGTAAACATCTGCAAACCTACGTGAACAACCTCAACAACCTCGTTCCGGGAACGGAATTTGAAGGCAAAGACCTGGTAACCATTGTTGCCACAGCACCGGACGGTGCCATCTTCAACAATGCAGGACAAGTGTTGAACCACACATTATACTTCTTACAGTTTGCTCCGAAGCCTGCCCACAGCGAGCCTACCGGCAAGCTGGCAGAAGCCATCAAACGCGACTTCGGCAGCTTTGAGAATTTCAAGAAGGAATTCAACGCGGCAGCTGTCGGCTTGTTCGGCTCCGGATGGGCTTGGTTGTCTGCCGACAAGAACGGCAAACTCCACATCACCAAAGAAGCCAACGGTAGCAATCCGGTACGCGCCGGTCTTGTTCCGCTACTCGGATTCGACGTGTGGGAACATGCCTACTATCTTGATTACCAGAACCGCCGTGCCGACCATGTGAACGAACTGTGGAGCATCATCGACTGGGATGTAGTAGGTAAAAGACTGAAATAAGCAACAAGGTCCCACTAAACATGTTAATGACGCATTCTTGAGCAACTAAGGTTCAAGAATGCGTTTTCTTGTTTAAAATAGCCATCTAACATATTTTAAAGAAATTCTTTGGCTTCTACCATAAGTATTCATTAACTTTGCTAAACTTAAAAGTTAAACAAAAGAAATGAAACTCATCGTAGTAACAGCACCCACATTTTTTGTGGAAGAAGACAAGATTATCACGGCACTATTCGAAGAGGGGCTGGATATTCTACATCTGAGGAAGCCGGAAACTCCCGCCATGTATTCAGAACGGCTTTTAACGCTGATACCCGAAAAATACCATAAGCGCATCATTACCCATGAGCACTTCTACCTGCAGGAAGAGTTCAGCCTGATGGGGATTCATCTAAACACCCGCAATCCCAAAGAGCCCCATGACTATTCGGGTCACATCAGTTGCACCTGCCATTCACTGGACGAAGTGCAGAACAAGAAGCATTTCTATGACTATCTGTTCCTAAGCCCGATATATAATTGCATCACAAAGTCCGGAGTCACGTCCGGCTTCACAGCCGAAGAGTTGCGGCAAGCAGGAAAAAGTAAGGTCATAGACAGTAGAGTCATGGCTTTGGGAGGCATTACTCCCGACAACATACTGGAGATTAAGGATTACGGATTCGGTGGTGCCGTTGTAATGGGTGACTTATGGAATAAATTCAATGCCTGCACCGACCGCGATTATCTGGAAGTAATCCGCCACTTCAAGAAGTTGAAGAAAATGGCTGATTGAGCCTTCTTGGACTGGCAAATCAAAATTTACCGTACTCTTTGTATTCAATACCGGCAGGCAACGTGAAATAGAAGGTGGAGCCTTCCCCTTTCTTAGACTCCACACCGATACCTCCCCCATAGTGCTCCACAATAGATTTGGTGATGGAAAGCCCCAACCCCGTACCTTTGATATTGTAGTTCATCTTCACAAACCGTTCAAAGATGGCATGTCTTCCCACTTCATCGATACCACAGCCTGTATCTGCCACATAAAAATAGAAGTTATGGTTGCTCAATCTCCTGCAACCGATTTTCACACTGCCCATCTCCGTAAACTTCAAGGCGTTCCTCACCAAGTTACCTATGACTTGGGCAAAACGCACGCGGTCTACCACCAAACGGCATTGAGGCAACCGTTCTACAAACTCCACCTGAATGCCCGTGGGATGCGAGCGCATATTCTCCGTCGTACAGACTTCATCAATCAGCGCGTTTACATCCACTTCTCCATCGTTATATTCCAGAGTATTTGCCTCAATCTTCGAATAGTCCAGCAAGTCATTGACCAGTTGCAGCAGCGAGTCCTTGTTATCATTAATCTCCTTCAGAAAAGCCATACGGGTTTCTCTGTCCAAATTATCCATTTCGGCAAGCATAGTTGTAAAGCCTACAATGGCATTCAAAGGAGTACGAATTTCGTGAGTCATATTAGCGATGAAAGCATTCTTCAGCTGGTTGGATTCTTCGGCAACCTCATTGATGCGCTGCAACGTCTTCAACCTTTTGCTCTTGCTGATGGAAATGATTATCATGATGACCAAAAGCAGAATGACAATTATCCCAAAACTATATACCAATGCTTCATTATTCTGATAGAAGTCATTCGTCCAAACATCGTATGCTGCCGTAATTGTCAATATCATCGTTTTTTGCTTGCTTATTGGAAACTATAAAATTATGGGAAGCAAATATACTAAAGAAAATACAAATAAATTAATAGAAACTACAGTTTTTTCCAACAAAATAGGCCGCATGCCATTACCAAGTAAAGCATGCAGCCCATAAATGTCATTATTCAGTATTATTGAAATCAGCCTTCAATGGCAGCCTGCGCCGCAGCCAGACGTGCAATAGGCACACGGAACGGAGAACAGCTGACATAATTCAAGCCAACTTTGTGGCAGAACTTCACAGAAGAAGGCTCACCGCCATGTTCGCCGCAGATACCGCACTTCAAATCCGGACGGATAGCACGTCCCTTTTCAGTAGCCATGCGCACCAACTGTCCTACACCATTCTGGTCGAGTACCTGGAACGGGTCTACTTTCAGAATCTTCTTCTCCAGATAAATCGGGAGGAAGGAAGCGATATCGTCGCGTGAATAACCAAATGTCATCTGAGTCAAGTCGTTCGTACCGAATGAGAAGAACTCGGCAGAGGAAGCAATGCGGTCGGCAGTCAAGGCGGCACGCGGAATCTCAATCATTGTACCTACCTTGAAGTCGATGCTGTCACCCACTTCTTCAAACAACTGGGCAGCCTCAGCACGAATCACTTCTTCCTGCTGCTTGAACTCATACAAGATACCGGTCAGAGGCACCATGATTTCAGGATGGGTTTCAACACCTTCCTTCTTCAATTCCAAAGCAGCACCCAGGATGGCACGCGTCTGCATCTGTGTAATTTCAGGATATGTATTTCCCAAACGGCAACCACGATGACCCAACATCGGATTATGCTCACAAAGTGCCTCAACACGTTGCTGGATATACTGGAGGCTCACGCCCATCGTATCTGCCATTTCCTGCTGTCCCTTCAGGTCATGGGGAACAAACTCATGCAAAGGAGGATCAAGCAGACGCACCGTCACCGGACAGCCTTCCATTGCCTTGAAAATTCCCTTGAAGTCAGCTTGCTGGTAGGGAAGAATCTTAGCCAAAGCCTTGCGGCGCCCTTCTGCATTTTCTGCCAGAATCATCTCGCGCATGGCTTTAATCTTCTCGCCTTCAAAGAACATGTGTTCCGTACGGCAAAGACCGATACCCACAGCGCCAAAATTACGTGCTACTGCGGCATCATGAGGAGTATCCGCATTGGTACGAACCTGCAGCTTCGTATATTTGTCTGCCAAATCCATCAGTTCCGCAAAGTCACCGGACAGCTCAGCCGCTTTTGTCTCCACCTTGTCTTTATATACTTCACCGGTGCTTCCGTTCAAGGAGATATAGTCACCTTCTTTCAACAGTACACCATCCACTTCCACTGTACGCGCCTTGTAGTCGATGTTCAAGGCACCTGCACCGGACACACAGCACTTACCCATACCACGGGCAACCACTGCCGCATGCGAAGTCATACCACCGCGGGCAGTCAGGATACCTTCGGCAACTGCCATACCTGCCAAATCTTCCGGAGAAGTCTCGATACGTACCATCACCACACGCTTGCCGGCAGCATGCCATTCGGCAGCATCATCGGCAAAGAATACGATTTGTCCCGTAGCGGCACCCGGAGAAGCGGGAAGACCACGGGTCAATACCTTGGCTTGCTTCAGCGCTGTCTTGTCAAATACCGGGTGGAGCAATTCGTCCAACTTATTGGGCTCGCAACGCATCAATGCGGTTTTTTCGTCAATCATACCTTGATGCAGCAAATCTACGGCAATCTTCACCATAGCGGCACCGGTACGCTTACCATTACGGGTCTGGAGAAACCAGAGTTTACCCTCTTGTACGGTAAACTCCATATCCTGCATATCACGGTAGTGGTTTTCGAGGATCTTGCAGACGGAAGTGAACTGCTCAAATGCCTCGGGGAACTTCTCTGCCATCTGTGCGATGGGCATCGGGGTGCGGACGCCTGCAACGACATCTTCGCCCTGTGCGTTGGTGAGGAACTCGCCCATGAGCTTCTTCTCACCGGTGGCGGGGTCACGGGTAAAGGCAACGCCGGTGCCGCAGTCGTCGCCCATGTTGCCGAAGGCCATCATCTGAACGTTGACAGCGGTGCCCCAGCTGTAGGGGATATCGTTATCACGGCGGTAAACATTTGCACGGGGGTTATCCCAGCTTCTGAAAACGGCCTTGACTGCGCCGATGAGCTGCTGCTTGGGGTCGGTCGGGAACTCCTCGCCAACCTTCTGCTTGTACTCTGCCTTGAACTGGCCGGCCAGTTCCTTGAGGTCGTCGGCGGTGAGCTCAACATCCTGAGTTACGCCTCTTTCCTCTTTCATGCGGTCGATGAGCTGCTCAAAATACTTCTTGCCGACTTCCATGACGACATCGGAGTACATCTGGATGAAGCGGCGGTAGCAATCCCATGCCCAGCGGGGGTTATTGGACTTTGCTGCCATAACATTCACGACTTCCTCGTTAAGACCGAGGTTGAGGATAGTGTCCATCATGCCGGGCATCGATGCACGGGCACCGGAGCGGACGGATACGAGCAGGGGATTCTCAAGGTCGCCGAATTTCTTGCCGGTGATCTCCTCCAACTTTTCGATATTGGCCATGATCTCGGCCATGATCTCGTCATTTATCTGGCGGCCGTCCTCGTAGTACTGGGTGCAGGCCTCGGTGGTGATGGTGAAGCCCTGGGGTACGGGCAGGCCGATGTTGGTCATTTCAGCCAGATTTGCGCCCTTGCCGCCGAGCAGCTCACGCATCTTTGCATTGCCCTCTGAAAACTGGTAAACAAACTTCTTGCTCATATTATCCTATCCTTTCTGAACGGCATCGGGGTTATCCGACAGCCGGTAGTTTATACAAATAGTTTAACCATTTCTTCATTTTTAGATTACCATTTCAGCCGCTGTTTTTTCAATGCATTTTGCATACAAAAACGAGTGAGTTTTGTTGCGAGTTTCACAATCGTTTTGTGTATTTTGCATATTTTGCCCTCCATATTTGCGTTTTTGCCGTCAAAATACCCCCAACACGGTTATTTCGCCGCATTGGGGGTAAGCAGTTTTATTATACGCTTTTACTTTTTGAGGCGTTCCTCGAGAGCGTCGATCTCGCTTGCAAGCTCCTTGGGGAGCTTGTCGCCGAACTGAGCGTAGTACTCACGGATGCCCTTGCACTCGTCGAGCCACAGGCCCTTGTCGACCTTGAGAAGATCCTCGAGAGTTTCTTCCGAAACTCCACTGCCGTCAAGGTTTATATCCTCTGCCTTGGGCTCGTAGCCGAGCTCGGTCTCGACTGCGCCGACCTCGCCGAAGCAGCGTCCGAGTATCCACTCGACAACACGCAGGTTATCGCCGAAGCCCGGCCACTCGAAGTTGCCCTCGTCATCGGTGCGGAACCAGTTGACATTGAAGATCTTGGGGGGATTGCTCAGCTTTTTGCCCATGTCGATCCAGTGCTGCCAGTAGTCGCCCATGTTGTAGCCGCAGAACGGGCGCATTGCCATGGGGTCACGCCTCACAACGCCGACCTTGCCGGTAGCCGCTGCGGTGGTCTCGCTTGCCATGATGCTGCCGACAAACACGCCGTGATCCCAGTTTCTTGACTGATAGACCAGAGGAGCGGTCTTTGCACGGCGGCCGCCGAAGATGATTGCGGAGATTGGAACGCCGGTCTTGCTCTCAAACTCGGGGCTGATGCAGGGGCAATTTATTGCCGGTGCGGTGAAGCGGGAGTTGGGATGTGCGCCCTTCGAGCCGTCGGTGCAGTCCCACTTCTCGCCCTTCCAGTTTTCTGCGTTCTTCGGGGGATTCTTGTCCATGCCCTCCCACCAAACGGTGTTATCGTCGAGGTTGCGGACAACATTGGTAAAGATGGTGTTCTTTTTGGTGGCGGCAAGGGCGTTGGGGTTAGACTTTTCGCTCGTGCCGGGGGCTACGCCGAAGAAGCCGTTTTCGGGGTTTACCGCCCACAGTCTGCCGTCCGGGCCTATGCGCAGCCATGCGATATCATCGCCGACAGTCCAGCACTTCCAGCCCTTTTCACGGTAAACCTCGGGTGGGATGAGCATTGCAAGATTGGTCTTGCCGCAGGCAGACGGGAATGCGCCGCAGACATAGCGGACCTCACCCTGCGGGTTCTCAACGCCGAGGATGAGCATATGCTCTGCCATCCAGTCCTCATCACGGCCGAGAGTGGAGGCTATGCGCAGGGCAAAGCACTTTTTGCCGAGCAGGACATTGCCGCCGTAGCCGGAGTTGACGGACATGATGGTGTTGTCCTCGGGGAAGTGGACGATGTATCTCTTCTCAGGGTCAAGCTCGGCCTTGGAGTGCAGGCCCTTGATGTAATCTGCGCTGTCGCCGATAGCGTCGAGAACGGTCTTGCCGATGCGGGTCATGATAGCCATGGATACGACGACATAGATGCTGTCTGTAAGCTCGATGCCGTACTTTGCAAAGTCAGAGCCGACAATGCCCATGGAGTACGGGATGACATACATCGTGCGTCCCTTCATCGAGCCGTCATATATGCCGTAGAGCTTTTCGTACATCTCCTTGGGGTCCATCCAATTATTCGTCGGACCCGCATCCTCCTGTCTGCGTGAGCAGATGAAGGTGCGATCCTCGACACGGGCGACATCGTTGGGGTCCGAGCGGTGCAGGTAGCAGCCGGGGAGCTTTTCCTCGTTGAGCTTTATAAGCTCACCCGTGCCCATTGCCTCGTGGCGGAGCTGCTCAAGCTGCTCTTCCGAGCCGTCTATCCAGACGATGCTCTCGGGTTTGCAAAGTGCGGCCATTTCCTCGACCCACTTTGTAATGTGTACATTGTTTGTCAGGTTCATCAATTGTTTACCTCCGTTTGATGCCATATAAAAATCCGTTTCTGCTTTCTATATTAGCTTATACTTATATAAGACTAACACTTTACGGCTGTGCCGTCAATGAATTAGGGCTTGTTGATAATGTCAAAAATCGCATCCGAAATTGCAGCAAAATCACCAATGGACAACACCTCGCCCCGAATTTTCGGGTCGAAGCCGCAGGCGGTGAGTAGGTTTTCGATGTCAGCTTTGTTAAGCTCGTTAAAATTGGCGCTCAACGCATTCGTGAGCGTTTTGCGGCGCATGCCGAAGGCAGCACGAACGACACGGAAAAACAGCGCCTTGTCCTTGACCTCGACGGGCGGTTCGCTGCGAGTTTTTAGCCTTATTACGCTCGATGTGACCTTCGGCTGCGGGATAAAGCAGCTCGGCGGCACATCAAAGAGCATCTCCGGCTCGGCGTACCAATTGACGAGCACCGTAAATGCGCCGTAATCCGCCGTGGCGGGCTTTGCGCAGATGCGCTTTGCGACCTCACGCTGGATCATGACCGTCACGCTGTCAAAGCACTCGGCCTCCAGAAATGCGGTTATGAGCGGGCTTGTGACATTGTACGGCAGGTTTGCGCACACAACGGGGCGCAGCCCCTGCATTTTCTCCGAAACCAGTCCCTTTATATCCTGCTTCAAAACATCGCCGAATATTATCTCAACATTATCTTTTCCCGCAAGAGTCTGGCTTAAAACGGGTCTGAGCGCATTGTCAAGCTCCACTGCGACGACCTTGCCGGCTCGCAATGCAAGCTGCTCTGTTAGGCAGCCGATGCCCGGGCCGACCTCCAAAACGCCGGTATCCTCGTCAAGCTGCGCTGCCTCGGCGATATCCTCCGGCACCCATGCGGCGGTCAGAAAGTTCTGCCCCATGGATTTGGAAAAGCGGAAGCCGTGGGAGGCAAGCAGCGATTTTATATCGTTAATGTCGGTAAGTCTCATATTTTCTTCTCAAAAGCCTGTCTTGCCGGATCGTGACCCGGTTCGCTTGAAACAAGCACATTTCCTCTGTATGCGTAGCCCTTGCGCTTTAACAGCTTTTGCATCGCCTTGTTCTTGCGGTGGGTGTGCGTGCGCATATACTCCGCGCCCTTGGCTTTAGCCGTTTCGTCCGCAAAATCTACCAGCATATCGCTAAGCCCCGTTCCGCGAAACCGGGCTTCTATCGCCATGCGGTGCAGCGTGCAGTATTTTCCCTCGCCGTGCCATTTGCCGTCGGTAATCTTATCATACCCGCTCTCGGGCGCTTCCGTCAGGCAGAAAAATCCCGCCAAGCGTTCGCCGTAGGTCACGGCATAGCACTCGCCGTTTGCGATATCGGCGGCAAA
>OIEG01000323.1_pt1 | contig 21725 bp, 23 predicted proteins | sample 1581751 | NCBI WGS metagenome assembly OIEG01 (sample SAMN01760950, study PRJEB22395) | human gut metagenome | reverse complement strand
CGGCATGATTTACAGTAATCTGTTTCAGACACTGTATTATGTGGCAGATCGGAAGTACGGAGGAAGGCTTCCGATTCCGGTACACTGCATTATGGATGAATGGCCAAACGTAGCCTTGCCGGATGATTTTGACAAGATTCTGGCAACCATGCGTTCCAGAGGGATTTCCTGCAGTATCATCATCCAGAACATTGCACAGATGAAAGCCTTATTTAAAGACTCGTATGAGAGTCTGATCGGCAACTGCGATGAATTTTTATATCTGGGTGGAAATGAAAAAGAAGGACATAAGTATGTCTCGGAATTATTGGGAAAAGAGACATTGGATACCAATACCTACGGACAGACAAAAGGGCGTAGCGGCAGCTATTCGGTGAATTATCAGCAGACAGGAAGGGAACTTTTAACACCGGATGAAATACGGCTTTTAGATAACCGCAAAGCGATTTTGTTTATTCGTGGGGAGCGTCCGATCATGGACGATAAATATGATTTAAAAAAGCATGTGAATTTCAGATACACAGAGGACGGTGGTGCATCGCCTTATGATTATGCGAAAACACCACTGGCTCACGACGACCTAAAGATTGACATTAACAGATTAGACGATTACGAACTGCTGTCTACCGAGGACATCCTTGGTGAATAGCAGTTTTTTGATGGATTGGAGTGATGTGTATTGAAGAAACTTCTCACAGGAGAAAAAAATAGAACAAAAAAGAATACAACTGAAAAAATGATAACCCCGATGCCGATGGGGAGAAAACAGAAAAAGTGGATGAGCCTTTATATGGCACTGGTACTGACCGTAACGGTTGGAGCAACGACCGCATTCGCAGCCGGAGATCCGTTGTCCGTTATCAATAACCTGTCTACCTTTATTTTTTCTCTGATTCGTGCGATCGGTTTGATTTTGCTTGGATTTGGTGTTGTGCAGGTTGGTCTGTCTTTAAAAAGCCATGATCCAAGCCAGAGGGCAAATGGATTTCTGACACTGGCCGGAGGGGTAATTATTACGTTCGCCAAAGAAATCCTCGATTTGATTATGGCGTAAGCCTCTTTGAAAAAATATATCAGGAAACAGCAGGAGTGCCGGAAGGTACTCCTGTATTCAAAAATATGTTTAAGGAGGTGAGAGTTTTTGAGTGATAACTGGATTGTACAGAATCTAAACTCAGCACTATCCACATGGAGTGAAAAGATGGCAGAACTGTGGACTCTGCTGACCGAAAATCCGGCAACTTTTAAGGGCGGCGGCATCTGGCGGATTATGGTAAATATTAATGATGCACTGACAGCCATTGCTTATGGATTACTGGTATTATTTTTCGCAGCCGGAATCATTAAAACGTGTGGCAGTTTTACAGAGGTCAACTTCCATTAGAGAACACAAACAGATAAATCCTCCAAACAACTGAATAGCAAATTTTGAAGCACTTGTTGCTGACTGAAAGAACGGTCAAGTAGCAGGTGCTTTTTTTCTTTCCCTTAATCCTCTGGAAATTTTTATAGGTATAGACTACACAAATCGGCTGTTCGTGAGCAAACAAGTGAGAACACCTTTCTCCTTTGAAAACTGAATAGCAGCCGCCAGAGGGATACCTGCCGCAACAGATAGTATGTCACGATATGAGCGTACCTGTTGCTTAATAAAGTGCATAGCGCCGACAGAGAAAACGCCGCTTTGGGAAAGCGTGGAACTGTACGGATTGGCTGTGTTACATATTCCATTCTTTATGGGATGTGAAAATTTCAAAGGAGGTTACTTGCTTATGAATGAATGTAACAAATCAAAACCACGAAAGGAGTGCCGCTATGCAGAAACTGAAAACGGTGGATGCGGACACGCTTTTATGCCAGCCCCTTGATAAGCCCTGCTTTGTGGTGGACGGTCTAATTCCTGCAGGATTATCTCTGTTTTGCGGTTCGCAGAAAATCGGCAAAAGCTGGCTGATGTTAAAGCTCTGTCTTTGCGTGTCGCAGGGGACGCCTTTCTGGGAAATTCCTACAACGCAGGGCGATGTCCTGTACCTCTGTCTGGAGGATACCTTTTACCGCATACAGGACAGGCTTTTTCGGCTGACCGACGAAGCCAGTAAATGTCTGCACTTTGCCGTGGCAAGCTGCAAGCTGACGGACGGTCTTGTAGGACAGCTTGAGGAATATCTGAAAGCCTATCCTGACAGCAGGCTCATTGTGATCGACACCTTGCAGAAGATACGCACCGCTTCAAAGGAAAATGCCTACGCAAATGATTACGGGGATATATCCCTTATCAAAGATTTTGCAGACAGGCACGCTCTGGCGGTGGTGGTTGTACACCATATCCGCAAGCAGAAAGACAACGATGTGTTCAATCAAGTATCTGGCACGACAGGCCTGACAGGAAGTGCAGACACAAACTTTGTCTTAGAGAAAACCAACCGTGCGGGCGATACCGCTGTTCTTTATGCCACGGGCAGGGATATTGAATATCAGGAGTTTACCCTCCGCTTCCGTGATTGCAGTTGGGAACTTCTGGAACGCAAAGGTCAGGAACAGTTGGCGGCGGCAAGTGTGCCGCCTGTTCTTTTTCGGGTGGCAGCGTTTATGCAGGACAAACGGGAATGGTCGGGAACAGCAACCGAACTATTAGAACAGCTTAGGGAAACCGACACCGCCCCTACCGTTATCACAAAGCTGCTCAACGAGTACCGTATCACATTTCTGAAAGACAACAATCTTGTCTATGACTACCGCCGTATCAAGGCGGGCAGGCGTATCGTGCTTGCAAGGGGTGACGGGGTTGACAGTGGTGACGGTGATTTTGGGATACCCCCAAAAGCCTGTCCTGCCGACACCGCCGCCCCATTATCCGAAGCGGAAAGCGGAGGATAATACAAGGCGAAGCCTTGTCAAAAGGGAGTCCAGAGGGAACGTCTGGCACACCACCTTGCCTGCAAGGTGTAGTGTGTTACACCCTGTAAACGCAGGTCGGAAAAATCGGAGGATTTTCCTGACCGCAGGGGTGGATTTACGAGCCGAGAAAGGGCGAGAAAATCTCACGCCTGCACGCTGCGTTTCTGCGGTGTTCTCCCGTAAGGGTTGACAGCGGCGGGGGTATCCCAAAATACCTGTCACCGCCGTCACCGCTGTCAACCTGTCGGGCAAACGCACCGACAAAGATACCATTACAGATTGGAGGAATGGCAACAATGCCTTATGCAATTTTGCGTTTTCAGAAACGCAAGGCTGGTTCTGTGGCTGCCTGTGAACGCCACAATGAACGCAAGAAAGAAGCCTATAAGAGCAATCCAGATATAGAGGTGGAACGCTCAAAGGACAACTATCATCTTGTATCTCCGCCACGCTACACTTACAAAAAAGAGATCAACCGCCGCATTGCCGAAGCAGGCTGCAAGGTGCGGCGTGACAGCGTGATGATGGTGGAAACGCTCATTACCGCATCGCCAGAGTTTATGAACAGTCTATCAAAAGCTGAACAGAAAGAGTATTTTACGAGGGCGCTTAACTTTCTCTCTGAGCGTGTGGGAAAACAAAATATCCTTTCCGCTGTGGTGCATATGGACGAGAAAACACCCCATATGCACCTTTCCTTTGTGCCGATAACGCCAGAGGGAAAGCTGTCCGCAAAAGCCTTTTTAGGCAATCAGAAATCATTGTCCCAGTGGCAGACTGACTATCACGAATGTATGTCGGCAAGGTGGAACGAGTTGGAACGGGGACAGTCCTCAATAGAAACAAAGCGGAAGCATATCCCTACTTGGCTCTTTAAGTTAGGCGGCAGATTGGACAGACAGTATGATGAAATCGTCAAGGCTCTGTCTGATATTAACGCCTTTAACGCAGGGAAGAAGCGTGACAAAGCGATGGAACTGCTCTCTGCTTGGCTGCCCGATGTAGAGAAGTTTTCAAGGGAAATCGGCAGACAGAGTTCCTATATCGACAACTTGAAGGCTCAAATCGGGCAGGAAGCGGACTATGCCGAGCGTATGCGGAACGAGAAGTATGCGGAGGAATTAAAAGTGCAGAAAGCAAATGCAAAGATATTTGAATTACAGCGTACCAACAGCCAGATGGAACGCTTGTTAAAGAAGATACCGCCCGAAGTGCTGGCAGAAATACAAAAATCGGGCAGAAACAAATCAAGAGAAAGGTAGGGTTTAAGAATGAAGAAACAGGAATTTACCGTCTTAAAGGTTACAGATTTACACCCGTTCCCCGACAATCCTTTTCGGGTTGTGGAGGACGAACTGCTGTTAGAAATGGCAGAAAGCATTAAGGAGTTTGGTATGGTAACGCCGATTATCACCCGCCCCAAAGAGGACGGGAACGGTTATGAAGTGATTGCAGGACAGCGGCGTGTCCGTGCTACACAACTTGCAGGGATAGATACCGTCCCTGCTTTTGTTTTGCCCTTAGACCGTGACAGGGCGATTATTACCCTTGTGGACAGCAACATTCAGCGGGAAAATATCCTGCCCAGCGAGCGTGCTTTCGCCTATAAGATGAAGCTGGAAGCGATGAAGCGGCAGGGATACCGTACCGATTTAACTTCGTCCCAACTTGGGACGAAGTTGCGGACGGACGATATTGTGGGGCAGGGCTTCGGCGTAGGCAAGACCACGGTGCAGCGGTTTATCCGTCTGACGGAACTGATACCGCCTATCTTGCAGATGGTGGATGAGAACAAAATCTCCTTAACGCCTGCGGTGGAACTGTCCTTTTTGAAAAAAGAGGAACAGAAAAACCTGCTGATTACAATGGAGAGCGAAGAAGCCACGCCCTCTCTTTCACAGGCACAGCGTATGAAAAAGTTAAGCCAGTCGGGGCGTCTGGATATGGATACCATCTTTGCGATTATGACGGAGGAAAAGGCAAATCAGAAAGAAACCGTGAAAATCGGAATGGATAAGCTACGGAAATATTTCCCCAGAGGGACAACGCCCCAACAGATGGCAGATACGATCATCCGCCTGTTAGAGCGTGAGTTGCAGAGAAAACGAAACCGTGACAGCCGATAAGTTTCTTTTTCAGTTGCAGACAAAGAAAGCCGAGGTGCAGAAAATGAAAGAAATACAGTACGAAATCGTGAAAGAAATCGCTGTTTTATCGAAAAGCGACAGCGGCTATACCAAAGAAATTAACCTTATATCGTGGAACGGTGCAGAGCCGAAATACGATATTCGCAGCTTTTCCCCTGCCCATGAGAAGTGCGGCAAGGGCATTACGCTGACGAAAACAGAGGTACAAACGCTCTTTGCGGCGTTGCAAAACGAATTAGCAGAATAAAGATTTTCGGGAGTGGGAGTGTGTTTGCACATTCCCTTTCCCTGTTTTTAAGGAGGTTATTTGCCTATGGCGAGAACAGTTACACGCCCGCATATCGTGGTGCAGGCGGTCTATATGGGCGGAGGAGATATGCGGGAAATGTTCCTTTCCCTGCTTGTGAATGAAGTGCGGAAAGGGAAATCTTCTGTCCGTACCTTTGAGATTGTAAAAGATACCGAATACAATGGGGACAGAACAAAGACAAAGGAGGCGAGCTGATGAGTGTGTTACGGACAGCTCTTTACTGCCGGTTATCCAAAGACGATATGCTGCAAGGCGACAGCGAAAGTATCAAAACACAAAAGGCAATGCTCACACAATACGCAAAGGAACACGGTTTTCTTGTGGTGGAGGTATATGTAGATGACGGTTGGAGTGGGTTGAATTTTCAGCGTCCAGACTTCAACCGTATGCTCGATGACATTGAAGCGGGCAGGATTGATGTGGTGATCACAAAGGATCTATCCCGCCTTGGGCGTGACCATTTGAAAGTCGGACACTTTACGGAAATATACTTCCCGATGAAAAATGTGCGGTATATTGCTGTGAATGACGGTGTGGATACCGCCAACAAAAACAACGATATAGCGGCTCTAAAAAATGTGATGAATGAATTTTACAGCAGGGATAACTCTCGAAAAATCCGTTCTTCTATCCGTGCAAGGGCAAAGGCAGGACTTTACCGTACTTCCTTTAACCCTATCGGCTACCGCAAAGCACCTGACAATCATAACAAGCTGATTGTGGATACGGAAACAGCTTGGATTGTAAAGCGTATTTTTGAACTTGCTAATGCGGGGATGGGGGCGCACAAAATCGCTAAAACTTTCCGAGAGGAACAAGTACCCTGCCCCTCTTGGTGGCTTTATTCCAGAGGGGAAAAGGATTATTCCAAACGGTTTGAAACTCCTGAAAATAAATATGAATGGTCGCACACCGTTATCCGAAACATTATCTCTAATCCCCTCTATCTCGGTCACTCGGTAATGTGCAAGACGGAAAGTATTTTCAAAGTCAATGCGGTCAAGAAAGTGCCAGAAGCCGAACAGATACGGGTAGACAATACCCACGAGCCGCTTGTCACGCAGGAACTGTTTGACGGGGCAAACGCTAAAATCGAGAGCCGCAGGCGTGATACGACAGATAACTTTGTATCCCCCTTTGCAGGGCTTGTAAAGTGCGGTACTTGCGGCAAGGCGTTAGGTCTGCGGTATTGGGGAAAGGACAGAAATCGTGTCTATGTCTGTACCACTTATGCTCACGATACGAAAGCCTGCACCCACCATCGTATCTATTATGAGGACTTATACAAGGCGGTTTTGACGGACATTCAGTATCACGCTGCCCTTGCCTATGCAGACAGGGAAAAGGCGGTTGCCCTTGCGGTCAAGATGAACGAAAGTGCAGACGGAAACCGTGGGAAAAGCAATGAGAGCAGGCTGAAGCAGGCAAAGAAACGCTATGAGGAGGTGACAAGGCTGTTTGACCGCTTGTACGAAGATTCTCTTTCGGGGCGTATTTCAAACGATAACTTTACCCGTCTGATTGAGAAATACCAAAGCGAGCAGGAACAGCTTTTAGGGCAGATAGACGCACTGGAACAAGCGTTGCAGGAGGTTAAGGACAATCAGACAAACGCTGTAAGGTGGGCAGATTTAATGGCAGAGTATGTAGGCATACAGGAACTCACGGCGGAAAACCTCAATCTCCTGATTGAAAAGATTGAAGTGTTTGACCGCACACAAACCGAAGCAGGGACAGAACAGGTAATTAAAATCTGTTACCGCTTCGGCGGTTACATAGAGGAACGCCGCTTTTTTGCAAAGGTCTTAAAGCACCCTTGCAAGAAAAAGGAATGTCCTCTGAAGAAAGGGAATGACGATGAAAAAGTATCACTTGTATCTTGAGGAAAACGAGTGGCGGCTGATTATCCTTTGCTTAAATGAGCTGCGGAACAAACTCATAGCAGAGGGAAGATATACAGACTGTGTGGACGATCTGCTTGTCAAGTTCGTCCACGCAAAGCCGAAACGGTTAAAAATATGATAACGGAGGGAACGACAATGGCAAAATCAATCTTTGAACAGTTGGGCGGTACATGCGAACAGCAGGGGGATTATTTTCTTCCATGCCTTACCTTACCCGCCGAAAAAGAACACCACATAGGCGTATGGGGGCAGCGACATTTGCGGTATCTGAAAGAGTATCGCAGGGTTACATACCTTAATCTTCTCACAAGCGGCAGGCTGAATACCTACCTCGCCGAGATTGATAAACAAGCAGAGGAATTGTTTTTTCGGCTGGTAGAGCAGATGAAACAGGCACAGGGTATAACGGAACAGTTAAAGGCGGAAAACGCCTTAGAATGGACAGGACGGCTCAATAACATAAGAGCGTGTGCGAGGGAGATTGTGGAGGGGAAAATCATATACGCATAAGGCAAAGTCGGCAGGGAGAAATCTCTGCCGCAATTTTTTGAAAAAGGTCTTGTTTGTGACGCAGCGTAATGATGTATAATACATTACAGTAGGAGGTAGATGATTATGGCAAAACATAGAGCAATACCAAAGGGCTATATGACAGTTGGAGAAGTTGCAAAGAAAATAGGGGTTACTGTCCGTACATTGCAATATTATGATAAAGAGGGGTTGTTATCCCCTTCAGCAGAAAGCGAAGGGGGACGCAGACTTTATACAGATAAAGACTTAGTTATACTTCATCAAATTATATCTTTGAAATCGTTGGGTTTCTCTTTAGATGATATAAAGCACCGTTTAATTTCTTTAGAAACACCGACTGATGTAGCAAACGCCCTTACTGAACAGGCAGATAGCATACGGGAAAAGATAGAACAGTTAACCGCTTCTTTGGCAGCAATCGAACAGTTAAAAGAAGAAGTGTTACAAATGCAGACAGTCAATTTCAAGAAATATGCAGATATTATTGTCAATCTGCAAATGAAAAACGACTCTTACTATCTCATTAAGAGGTTTGATGATGATACACTTGACCATATCCGTAATCGGTTTGATAAGGAAAGCGGTTTGAATTTTATGGATAGATTTAATCGTTTGAGCGATGAAATTATAGAACTTCAAAAGGCAAATGTTCCCCCTGAAAGTGAGAAATGCCAACGAATTGTAAAAGAATATTGGGGACTAATTACAGAATTTACTAATGGTGATATGAGTATGCTACCGAAATTGATGGAAGTCGGCAATATTGATACCGCTACAAATGCTTGGGAAGAAAGACAAAAAATTGTAAACGACTATTTAGAGCCGGCTTTGCAAGTCTATTTCTCACGACTTGGAGAAAATCCGTTTGAGGGGGTGGAATGATGAATAGTGCAATACAAGTTTATGGATTAAAGAAAAGTTATGGCAGTAACATTGTTCTCAAAGGACTTGATTTTGAAATTGAAAAGGGAGAAACCTTCGCTCTGCTCGGTGTAAATGGGGCTGGAAAAACAACAGCCCTTGAATGTATTGAGGGTTTGAGAAAATATGATAGCGGTACAATTACAGTAAACGGAAAAATGGGTATACAGTTGCAATCGTCCTCTTTACCTGCTCATATCAAACCGATGGAGGCTGTAAGATTATTTTCCAAATGGAATAAAGCAAAGATTGATTTTACTATGCTTAACGCTCTTGGCATTAAAGAAATTGAGAAGAAACAATATATCCAACTATCCACAGGACAAAAAAGACGATTACATCTTGCTCTTGCACTTATCGGTAATCCAGATATTATTTTTCTTGATGAACCGACTGCGGGGCTTGATGTTGAGGGTAGAGTTTCACTTCACGAGCAAATTCGAAAACTCAAGTCACAAGGAAAAACGATTGTTTTGGCAAGCCACGATATGGCAGAAGTGGAAAACTTGTGTGACCGTATTGCAATTTTGAATAATGGAAATATTGCCTTTTGTGGCACAGCTTCAGAATTAACAGACACGATTGGGGAAAAGTATTTTATCCATATCAAAACGAGACAAGGAGACAGCACTTTTGAAACAGATAACATTGAAGATACTTTGATTTCCTTGCTTAATGATTTGAAGCAAAAAGGAGTTCATATATTGGATATTAAAGTTGACCGTGGCACACTGGAACAACATTTTATCGAAATGGCAAGGAGGGAAACAGAATGAACGGTTTTTTATATGGTGTAGCGTTACAGTGGAAATTGGATATACGAAGTAAGTCCCTCTTAGTTACCTGCTATATCGTTCCGCTTATTTTCTTTCTTCTTATGGGCGGTATTTTTACTTCCGTTATGCCCGAAATGGAAAGTACACTGATACAATCTATGATTGTAATGAGCGTTTCAATGGGGGCATTTATTGGATTACCGCCGTCGTTGATTGAAACTTACGGAAGTGACATAAAAAAGGTTTATAAAGCAAACGGAGTACCTATCTATTTGGGACTTGTTACAATGTTCCTTTCGGCATTTGTTCATTTGATGATTACCTGTATCGTGATAGTGCTGCTTGCCCCTGTTTTATTTGAAGCAACTTTGCCGATACAACTTCCGTTTTTCTTTCTTGCACTTGCTATATACATTATTGTGTCGTTAAGTATCGGAAGTGTTTTGGGATTGATGGTAAAAAATCAAGCGAAACTGACAATGATAGCACAACTTGTGTTTTTACCCTCAATTATGCTTTCGGGGATTATGTTTCCTATCGACTTGCTGCCTGATTTTCTTGAAACCATAGGGTGTATTTTCCCTGCTTCTTGGGGATACCGATTGATGTTGGATAATGGATTTTGCTTTGAAAATCTATGGTATCTAATTGTTATCTTTTTTGCAGCGATAATTGTATGTGGAATAGTTTTGAAAAAACAAAAGGCAAAATAGTTTGGAGGGGAACGGGGTGAATAAAAATGAATGGATACTATGTCCGATTTGTGGCAGTAAAACTCGTGACAGACTTAGAAAGGATACTGTTTTGATAAACTATCCTCTCTACTGTCCTAAATGCAGACAAGAAACTTTAATCAAAGCAAAGAATTTGCAAGTAACAATCATCAAAGAGCCAGACGCTTTAGACGCAGAGCCGATGATCTTGTGAGTTATCTCACAGTTCATCGGCTCTTTCTTTATAACATAGGACAAGCCTACCAAATAAAAAAACGGAGTTTTGGTGGGCTGTATTGTCACGCCCTCCAACCCTGTTTTGAGTTTGGAGGGATTTTTGTGTGTTGGTCTGATACCACAACGCCGCTGTTAATTAAAAGCGGCAGTTATTTACATACTGCCCGACAGAAATGAGGATAATCTGTTAAAAAAATCCTCGTTCTTATATGGGGCTACTATACGCTAAAAACAGATGTCAAATATCTACATAACAGCACTTTAATTTCCCATAGCCGCAAAGGTCTGACAGCCTTTGCGGTTTTTCTTTTGTTGTTTTTTGTTGAATTAAGGCGTAAGCCTGTTTGGGGTGTAGGGTGTCGTTCTCCGCCGATCAATCTGAAATTTCAAAAATTCAGATTGATTGGAGGTAAAGAACGGTGGCATACAACCACGGACGGGAAGAAAGAAAATGGCAACTATGGAAAGAAACCGAAGAAAAGATATTGCGTGAATGTGGCGTTTCGGAAAGTATCATTGAAGAAATTCGTAATTACGACAGGGAGGTGTTTAACTCTGACAGAAGATTTTACAGACGCTTAAATGATGTCGGAGAATACATAGAAGATACCGCCGAGCAGGAACAAGTTGTAGAGGTCAAGACAGTTATTGAGTTGCTTGACGAAATCGAGAACGAAGCCTTGTATCAAACCTTGCTTATGGTGGACAAGCATACCCTGCAAATCGTATTGCTAAAAATGCAGGGTTATTCCACGAAAGAAATTGCAGCAAGAATAGGCTTAACTGAAAAAGCGGTTTATAAGCGACTGGACAGGCTACGGGAAAAATTAAAATCTTTTAAGCATTAAGGGGAAATATGCACTTTCCTATGGGCTATTGGGTGAGAGGTCAAAAAACCTCTCGCCCATTTTTTAGCAGGAGGAAAGAACAATGCTGTATCGCACAAGAGACTATATGCTTCGGCAGGTTGTCACAGAGGACGGAACACAATACTTTATCGACTTTAAGGACGGACAAGGGGTACTCCACGAGTTGAAGGTATCGTATGATTTCTTTATGGTGTTTCGGAGGTTAGAGCTTGATAATCGGAAATTGGAAAATTGGGATTACCGACATAGAGAGTTCAACGAGGTCTGGGACGAAACATTAAACAGACGGGCGTTAAAATTGCCGAAGAGTCTAGACGAGTTAATCATTGAGGAAGAACAGGCAGAACTGCTCTACAAGGTAATCAAGAATTTGCCAGATATTCAGAAGCGGCGTTTTCTACTCTATCACGAATACGATTACACTTTCTGTGAGATTGGGAAAATGGAACATTGCAGACCGCAGGCGGTAAGGTGTTCCGTTATCCTTGCCAGAGAAAAGATAAAGGCACAGATGAAAAAATATCTCTGTGCCTGATAGTTTAGCGAATGCCCTTGTATCTTCAGAGATGAGGGTATTTTACTATATGTTCTCTAATGGAATTTTACAGATCTGAAAAAGCCGGAACATGTGCTAAAAGCATTTATCCGGTTTGCACTTGCTCAGGGAGCAATTACATACGGGATGGAACTTATGCAGGCACTGTTTTCCATTGTGCAGGGAATCGTGACAACCGTAATGAGTGGCTCCAGTATGGCAGGAAGCGTGACGGAACTGCCAACGGAGATTGTAGATAAGATTGAGAGCGTGGGAATGCTGGAATCCATTCCGTTGTGGATTGTTACACTGCTTGGCAGTCTGCTGATCACTGTATTGTCATTTGTAATGATCCTGACAGTGTATGGCAGAATGTTCAAAATCTATATGTATACGGCAATCGCCCCGATTCCGATTTCCTCATTTGCAGGAGAACCCACGCAGTCCATTGGAAAGAACTTTATCCGTTCTTATGTAGGCGTATGTCTGGAAGGGGCAATTATTGCACTGGCATGTATTATCTTTTCTGCTTATGCAGCAAGCCCTCCGGCTGTCGGAGATACGGAGTTGAGTGCAGTTACAATCGTGTGGAACTATGTCGGAGAACTGGTATTTAATTTACTGGTGCTGGTTGGAGCAATTAAGGCATCTGACCGTATTGTCAGAGAAATGATGGGACTTGGAGGTTAAAAATATGGATATAAAGAAAACATTAAGATATAACTGGGAATTTGGACGTGAGACAGTAGCAATACGAGTGAGCTCTTATCGGAACAATGGAAATTTATATGTAGGACTCTGCCATAAGGAAGGGAGAGAATGGGAAGATTTTGGAGATGTAACCATTAATCTGCCCTATCAGTTCTTAGAGCCAAATGAGGCTTTTATAACAGGAGATTTTACCAAGGATATGCTTCATTTTATCAAGGAACATAAACTAGGAAAAGTGTTGAATGAAACAGGAAGATCAGGATATGCAACCTATCAGAAGGTAGCGTTTGATCTAGCAAGACTTGCGGAATTTGATCCGGAAGGCGTTGCAGAACACTGTAGATTTGCCGGGATAGAAGTACCGAAAGAAAAACCACAGAAAACGAAGAAACAAAGCAGAGGAAAGGAGCGATAAGTTATGGAAGTCAAGATGAATAAAGAAATCCGGGACTATCAGGAATCCATGTTTATGGGACTGGACCTGAGACAATGTGTGTGTTCTGTTCTTGCGATTCTTACAGCAATCGGAATTTACTTTGGAATGCGTGAAATTACCGGACAGGAAATAACCGGATGGCTGTGTGTGCTTGGTGCTACTCCATTTGCTGCCTGTGGCTTTTTCAAATATCATGGTATGACAGCCGAACAGTTTTTATGGGCAGTGATCAAATCCGAATTGCTGTATCCGAAGAAACTGGTGTTTCAGTCGGAAGATATCCACTACTCCTGCATGCAGGAGACCATCTCGCTGGGAGAAAAGAATCAAAAGGATGGAGCGGAAATCATAAAAGAGCGGGAGCAAAGAGCAGAAGCAAAACAGAGAAAGAAACGCAAGGGAAGGAGTGATGCCTTTGATTAAAACCTTAAGTCAGGCACTTCGGATGGATAAGGAACGCTTCAAAGTTCCGAAATCAGTCCAACAGGCAATTCCCATCCAGCGAATCTGGCCGGATGGAATTTTTCAACAGGGAACGAAATTCTCAAAAACATATCGTTTTACAGATATCAACTATTATATTGCGAGTAAGGACAATAAGACAGAAATGTTTCTGGATTATTCCGAACTCTTAAATTCACTGGATTCCGGCATTTCTGCCAAAATTACCATCAATAACCGGAGAATCAATAAAGAAGAATTTGAAAAATCAATCCTGCTTCCAATGAAGGAAGATGGACTGGACCACTATCGGGAAGAATACAACGAAATGCTCCTGTCTAAGATTACAGGAACAAACAACAGCATCTATCAGGAACGGTATCTGACTGTCAGTGTACATAAAAGATCGATTGACGATGCAAGAACCTATTTTGCACGTATCGGAACAGACATCGTAACACATCTGGCAAAGTTATCGTCCACAGCAGAAGGACTGGACGCAGAGAGCCGGCTCCAGATTTTCAGGGACTTCTTCAAGGGAGATGTCCCACAGGCATTTCCGTTTGATCTGAAACAATTTGCCAAGAAGGGAACAAGTTTCAAGGACTGGATGTGTCCGGATTCTATGGAATTTGAACGTGACCATTTTAAAATCGGTGACAGGTACGGAAGAGTCCTGTATATGCAGGATTATGCAAGTTATGTTAAAGATGACATGATTTCAGAACTGTGTGACTTCAGCCGGAATCTGATATTGTCGATTGATATCCTGCCAGTCCCTACGGATGAAGCGGTAAGGGAAATCCAGAACCGACTGCTTGGTGTGGAAACCAACGTGACCAACTGGCAGAGAAGGCAGAACGCTAATAATAACTTCTCGGCAATCGTACCATACGATATGGAACTTCAGAGAAAAGAAACCAAGGAAATGCTCGATGATCTGACAACCAGAGACCAGCGTATGATGTTCGGAATTTTGACAATGGTACATCTGGCAGACAGTAAAAAACAGTTGGATTCCGATACGGAATTATTATTGTCGATAGCAAGAAAGCATCTGTGCCAGATGGCAACATTAAAGTGGCAGCAAGTGGACGGACTCAATACAGTGCTTCCTTACGGACTGCGAAAGATCAATGCCCTGCGTACATTGACAACGGAATCAACGGCTGTTTTAATCCCGTTCCATACACAGGAAATCCTGCAGCCGGGCGGTATCTATTATGGGCAGAATGCAGTCAGCAAGAACCTTCTGGTAGCCGACCGGAAGAAACTGATGAATGGAAACAGTTTCCGGTTGGGCGTCAGTGGATCAGGAAAGAGCTTTTCGGCAAAAGAAGAGATTGTGCATCTGGCATTGAGTACCGATGACGATATCCTGATTCTTGATCCGGAGTCCGAATTCACAAAATTAGTAGAGGCTCTGGGTGGACAGGTTGTAAAAGTATCTGCGACATCAGACAATCACCTGAATGCAATGGATATGGACGCAGCCTACGGCAATGAAAAGAATCCACTGATTGAAAAATCGGAGTTTATTCTGTCTGTATTTGAACAGTTGGTTGGAGCAGGAAACCTGTCAGCAAAAGAAAAGTCAATCCTGGACCGCTGTGCTGCAGATGTGTACCGGGATTATATCCGAAGTGGTTATACCGGAGAAGTTCCGACATTGAAAGATATGTACCGACAGTTGATGTTACAGCCGGAAGAAGAGGCAAGGGGACTTGCACTGTCATCCGAACTTTTTATCAATGGAAGCCTGAACACCTTTGCACAGCCGACCAATGTGAATAAGAAGAACAGGATCATGGATTATGATATCCGGGAACTGGGGGAACAGCTTATGCCACTGGGAATGCTGGTTACCTTAGACAGTATTTTCAACAGGGTAATTCAGAACTGGAAAGAAGGAAAAACGACATGGATATTTGCCGATGAGTTCTATCTGTTATTCCGCTATGAATACAGTGCAAATTTCTTCTACCGACTGTACAAGAGAATCAGAAAATACAATGGATTCGTGACAGGTTTAACCCAAAATGTTGAGGAACTTCTGAAATCGGACACTGCAAGACTGATGTTGGCAAACAGTGAGTTTTTGATTCTTTTGAATCAGGCAAGTACAGACAGGGAAGAATTGGCAGCTCTTTTGAATATTTCCGAAAACCAACTGTCCTATATTACAAATGTATCGGTTGGCAGTGGCCTAATCCGTTGCTCTGGGAATATCGTACCATTTGAGAATACGTTCCCAAAGAATACAGACCTTTATAAACTAATGACAACAAAACCGGGAGAATCATAATGAAGAAAAAAGAAGAAGTAACGATAACTTTTTATGCTGCAGAGTGCGGTGAGTTCCATGATTTAGGAGAATATACAAAATGCAGAACGCTGGAAGAGGCATATAAAAAGTACCAGAAATATTGTAGAACATCTGCCAATATGTGTCCGGCTATTGAGTTTTCTATTCATGATCCAGAATCAATTTATTCAGACATGGAATATCCATTACCGTTGTCATCAAAAGACAGGGGAGACTTGGAACTTGTGCCATATTACAACGAACATCCACTGGTAAATGAGGCAATCAGACAGGTGGAGCAGTTGCAGAAACAGCAGGAAAAAAAGAAACATCGGGATGTTGCCCGATGAGATAAGAGATACGGAAAGAGGGTGACCGGATGAAAGATATCAAGGAACGGGTAAGGGATAAGAATCCGAAGATTCGAAATCCGGCTGCCCGACTTCCGAAAGAACTGGTTCGCTCAGCGGTTCTGGAAGCAAAAGAAAAGCCAAGGGAACTACATGAAAAAAGCAGTGGGCAGTCAGAATCCCCAACACAGTATGGAACTGAAAAAATAGAATCCGTACAGTACAGAGCGGCGAGTGTGGCAGGAAAAAGTATAGGGAAAACCACATATCAAGGTGGAAAAAAACTTGCTGGAGTGACCTACAGGAAGATAAAGGAAAGAAAAAGCAGACAGGAAGAAGCGAAAGCTGCCGAAGAAGCAATGGAGCAGGGGGCAGAAAGCGGAAAGAAATTAATCAAGTTGAAACCGGAGCAGGCAGCACTTGCCAAGGAGAATGGTAAACGGCAGGTGAAAGCAGCACCGAGAGTGGTAAAAGTATCCGGTCTGTCTCAAGAAAAAATAAAGACACAGGCATCCATGCAGAAACAGCAGATGGAAAAAAGTCTTCAGGCGATGCAGAAAGCAAGAGCAGCCCAGATGGCAAGAAAGTCAGCACAGGCATTGGCAGAAAGTGGAAAAGCAGTCCTTCAGGTAACTGGAAAGGGTTCAAAGTTATCCGTACAGGGAATTACAGCAGCGATTCAAAAAGGGGTAGTAGCTCTTGAAAAAATGGGAAAATGGATTGCTGCCGGAGGTAGTGCATTTCTTCTGGTATTTATTCTGATTGTGGGAATCATTGCAGGAGCAGCTTTCAGCAGTAATTCGGAAAGCTCCGAATCCCTAAGTGAAGAAGTGCTTGCGTATACTTCTGTGATACAGCAGTATGCATCCCAATACGGCATTCCGGAATATGTGTCTGCGATACAGGCCATCATGATGCAGGAATCTGGAGGCAGGGGAACAGACCCGATGCAGTGTTCGGAAAGTCCATATAATACAAGATTCCCACACACTCCTGGTTCTATTACTGATCCGGATTATTCGATAGAGGTTGGAGTACAGACCTTTGCAGACTGTATCAGACAGGCAGGATGCAGCAGTCCACAGGATCTGGACAAGCTGAAACTTGCATGGCAGGGATATAACTATGGAAATGGCTACATAGGATGGGCATTGCAAAGAGGCGGTTATACAGAAGCCAATGCATTGCAGTTTTCACAGGAACAGGCAGCTTCGCATGGATGGAGCAGTTACGGAGATCCCCAATACGTTCCCCATGTGATGCGGTATTATTCCGGTGGCAGCCTGTTTGCTGGTTTGTTTGGTAATCAGCAGATTGTGTCGGTTGCAATGGGGCAGCTTGGAAACAGTGGCGGTCAGAAGTTCTGGAGCTGGTACGGATTTGACAGTCGGGTAGAATGGTGTGCCTGTTTTGTAAGCTGGTGTGCGGATCAGAGCGGTCTGATTGCAAGTGGGAATGTTCCTAAATTCTCATTGTGCAGTGATGGAGTGTCCTGGTTTCAGGGAAAGAATAAGTGGCAGAGTGGCGGAACAACTCCGACAGCTGGAATGATCATCTTTTTTGACTGGGATCATGATGGAACATCGGATCATGTAGGAATAGTAGAAAAGTGTGAAGGTGGAAGAGTTTACACGATTGAGGGAAATTCCAGTGATCAGGTACGGCAGAGAAATTATGCAGTAGATTACAGTTCTATAATGGGATATGGGGTGATAAATTGATGGTTTCTTTCATAATTTGTTAAGGATTTTATAAGGGAGTTAATGAATCCTTTGGAAAATAGTCACAAAATAGGCACAGTTGATTGATAAATTGTTATTGTAACTTTTAGTGATAGACATATAAAGAGTTAGAAATCTTTATAATTGACTTGAATTAGGAGGTAGTGAATATGAGTGATCAGAATGTAAAAGCAGCACAAAAATATTTAAATGCGATGTTTGGTGGACATAAGGATTGGGTAAAACTGGATGAAGATGGAAAGACCGGAACAGCCGTGATGCAGGGAATCATTCGTGCATTTCAGATTCAGAATGGAATCTCAACGATTACAGGAACGGTTGGACCACTTACTATTAATACCATGAAGAAGTTAGCCATTATTACAAAAATGGATCCGAATGATACTCCGCAGGTTAATGTATGCTTGATTCAGTGTGCTCTGTTTTGCAAAGGATATGCTGCTGGAGGAATTACTGGAATTTATTATACATCAGGAGTAAATGCAGTTAAAAAGATGCAGGAAAATGCAGGACTGGAAGTTACGGGCAAAATTGATTGGAAAGTTTGGTCTGGATTGTTATCCCTAAACTGGTTTACAAAGGTTTCTGGTGGGGATTCCAATATTGTTCTTATTCAACAGCAATTAAATAGTGACTGGTCAGATGTTATTGGTGTTGGACCTTGTGATGGAATTGCCTCAAGACAGACAATTTTGTCTTTAGTTGGTGCATTGCAGGCGGCTGAAGGAGTTACAACTGAATTAATTACAGATTTGAATTCAGTTAATTTTGGCGATGCAACAACAAATGCGTTTCCGGGTACATTACAGAACGGACAGAACTCGACGAAATATGTTCCATTTAATAAGATTGCTCAATACGGACTATATTTTAACGGATATAATCCGGGAAGATTCGATGGCGTGTTTGATTCGACTACAGAGTCAAAGGTGTCAGAATTTCAGGAGTTTTATGGTCTGACAGGAATTGGACTTGTAACAAAAGGAAAAGTAAATGTTTCTACTATGAAATCATTGCTTACGAGTAAAGGCGATACAAACAGGGCAGCAAAAGCGTGTGACTGTGCAACAGTATTAAATAAACAACAGGCATTAGATATAAAAAATGCAGGGTATACTCATGTAGGACGTTATCTGACAGGTTCTGTTGGAAAAGAACATACACCGAAATATTTGACATCAACAGAAGTGAAAAACATTGAAAATGCAGGATTATCGGTATTCCCGATATATCAGGATGGAGGATATGAATTAAACTATTTTAAGGATCCGTCCCAGGGAAGTGTTGATGCACAGACAGCAATTTTAGCAGCCGAGAGAATCGGTATACCAAGTGGAACGACTATATACTTTGCAGTGGATTTTGATTGTTATTCATATCAGATTGATACATTTATTATACCTTATTTTGAACAGATTCACATGATCTTTTTCAGTTCGACAAATGATAAAAATTATAAAGTCGGCATTTATGCACCAAGATATGTATGTACTAAAGTTTATGAAGCAGGATTGGCAAGTAAATCATTTGTGGCAGATATGTCAACTGGATTTAGCTGTAATTTGGGATATTCGATGCCGAAGAACTGGGCATTTGATCAATTTTGTGAGTTGAACTCATTTTCTTCATCACCTTCGTTCCCACTGGATAAAGATGCATATTCAGGGAGAGATACTGGATTTAAAAAGTTCGATGCCGTATCGACAAAAACAGATGAGGAAATAGCGCAAGAAAATCTTCGGGCAAAGGTAAAAATAGCACGAAATCAATATGTCTATAATGTAATGGAGCCGCTTGGTTATCTGAATAAAATTATGGATGTGGGTGTGGAGTATGATAAGGAAATTTCACTGGGAACAATGATGAGTCCTCAAGGAGCAATTGATATTTCTACTAAAATATCCACATCGCTTGAAAGTTCAACTGGTAAAATTTATAATATAAAAGTGGATATAGGAAATGATGGAGAATTGACACAAACTTGCAAAAATCAAATTATGGAGATTTCATCAAATTTATCAGATACAGGTATAGAGGGAGCAGATAACTTTGGAAATACGATAGAAAAAATTGCTTTATCGGTTAAATCTGGTAATATTGCTTTTGAAATAAATAATGTTTTTGCCAATAGTGTAGAGTTTTCCATTGTATTTAGTACATCAGATTTGCTGCCAGAAGAGGAAAAAGAGTGGACAATATCGGTTGCTTTGATTTTTACAATGACATTAAATTCTAATAGTGGTCTTGAATTTAATGTTGTAGAATTCACAAAAGAGCATAGTAATATACTGGCAGGAGCCGTAATATTAGTTCTTGCGGGTGCATTAGTTGTAAATGCAATTCCGTCAATTATTGCTTTATTTTCAGCTGGAGCAGGTACTGTTTTTGGTTTGTTGATTCAAGCGCTGTAAATTGTAAAAGAATAAAAGAGACAATGGCCAGAGGTTCGATTTTATAAAGAGGACCTCTGGCAAAAGGGGGATTAAGAAGAATGCATATTAAATCAATTGTGTCAGATGAGGATAGGGAAGAATTAGAAAGAATGCTTTCGCTTGGGTTTATAATTCCTAATCAATTATTTAAAACAAGACAGAAAAGTAGAATGATTATCTATATTTTTACACCTGTAGAATTTTTACTGTCGATTAATTGTTATCTGTCGGAAAGTTATTTGATGTTTGGAATAGGGATTGGAACTTGTGTGGCTTGTGTGGCTTGGATTATTTGGTATCAAATGATTGGTAAAAATTTTGAAAAAAATGTTCATGAATTTGTCTGGGGTAGATCAGGATATGAAACGGTGGATATCGATGAAAACGCAATTAAAATAGATGAAGATCAAATTTATGAATTTAAAAATATTGATAGAATGTTCTTATATAAAAACTTCTTTTTTTTCATAACAAATGAAAAGAAAATATTTATATTTAAAACGACAGATATGGAGTCGGATGAACTTATAAAAATTATTAAAACAACAGGGATTTTATTTGAAAAAAAAGAAAAACCATTTAATATTTATAAGTATTGTAAAAAAGGAAAAAGTTTTTAAAAATAAGCAGAGGATGGTGGATTTATCATCCTTTTAGAGAAGAGCATGTATTTTAAAGGGAATCTGGTTTTGCAGGTTCCCTTTTTGCCATCAAAAACGTTGATGTTTTATCAAATGACGCTAAAAATAAAAAGAATAATGCAGGGGGTGACATTATTAGTTATCGCTGTAATATTTGGATAAAATATAAATAAAACATAAAAAATATAAATAAATTATAAAATGGCGACAGTTTTTTCTTGTTCAAGTGTTTATTATATAGAGGACAAAATAAGACAGCAAAGGAAGTGGTGCTGTTGCATCGGAAAAATGACACAAAATTAGTGATGTCCATTCGGGAAAAGAATTGAAGGGGATTCTTTTCCCCATTTGTCGTGTTACGAAAGACTGAGGGTAAGAAAATATGCTAGAACTTGCAATCTGTGATGATGACATCATCCTATGTAATTGGTTAGAACAGAAGCTGCTCCATTATGGGAAAGCGAATGACTGTCAGATATCTATAGAAATATACTATTCTGCGGAGCAGCTTCTTAACAGGCTGGAAGAAGAATCCTACGATATGTTATTCCTTGATATTTGTCTGGAACATGAGAATGGAATTGATATCGGAACGGAGATACGAAAGAAAAATTATGGAAAAGAACTGCGGATTACCTATATTTCAACATATCAGGAATATGCTATGAAATTATTCCGTATTCATCCATTTGATTTTCTTGTAAAGCCAATCCGAGAGGAAGAACTTTTCCGGGTGATAGGTGAATTACGGGAACTGTTAAAAGAACGGAAGAAAATATTTGAATATACGGATACAAAAGGAATCCACAAGATTTCTTATGACAAG
>OIEG01000294.1_pt1 | contig 22750 bp, 16 predicted proteins | sample 1581751 | NCBI WGS metagenome assembly OIEG01 (sample SAMN01760950, study PRJEB22395) | human gut metagenome | reverse complement strand
GTGTGCTCTTCCGATCTGATTACACACTGCCCGACTGGGAAGAAGATACCACAGCAATCAGCGCAATTGAGGAAGATACTACCGTTCCCGAAACAAGCGACACAGGCTATGATGACTACTACGGTACACTTGACAACGTTTCTCACTGCTACTACAAGCCCACCGACGGCGGCGTAAAGATTACCGCATATGACAATATGTATGACTATGATACAAAAACGCTCACAGTTGAAATTCCGTCAGAAATCGACGGCAAGGACGTTGTAGAAATTGAATTCCTCGGAGTTTATAATTTCAGCAGCTATGATAATGACGAAAAATTTATCAAGGTTGTAATCCCCGGCTCGGTAAAGGTTATCAGGGAATTCTCTTTGTCGTTTAACGAGGATATTGACGAGGTTGTAATTGAGGACGGCGTTGAAACAATTGAACCTGACGCATTTTTTGGCTGTGAAAATTTAGTCAAGGTTACTGTTCCCAAGTCTGTAAAGACTATGGACGACTGCGGAATCGGTCTTGAGTATGAAAACGAAGATTCTTCTGAAGAAAGCGCAATTGAGGGCTTTGTGCTTTACGGCGCAAAAGGCTCAACTGCTGAAAGCTACGCAAAGGAAAACAACCTGAAATTTGCAGAATCAAAATAATTTAATTCGGAATGCGTAATTCGGAATTTATTAAATTTCAAACAAAAAACGGTCGGAATACCAATTACGGTGTTCCGACCTGATTTTTTTGTTTAGTTATCCGATTTTATAGAATAGACTTAATAAGTCCGCCCTTTTTGATTATGTTCTGAATGAACTCGGGGAACGGCTCTGCCTGATAAGTCTTGCCTGTTGTTTCGTCTGTGATAACGCCCGTATCAAAATTTACCGAAACTGTGTCGCCCGACTTGATTTCCTTTGCCGCCTCGTCACATTCAAGAATCGGAAGTCCGATGTTGATTGCGTTGCGGTAGAAAATTCTTGCAAAGGTCGAGGCGATTACGCACGAAATTCCGCTTGCCTTAATTGCAATCGGAGCGTGTTCACGTGACGAGCCGCAGCCGAAGTTCTTTTCGACAACCATAATGTCGCCCTCTTTTACATTGTTCACAAATTCCTTGTCGATATCCTCCATACAGTGAGCCGCAAGCTCCTTGTGCGAAGCTGTGTTAAGATAACGAGCAGGGATAATTACGTCTGTATCTACGTTGTCGCCGAATTTATGTACAGTACCTTTTGCGTTCATATTTAGCACCTTACCTTTCTTAGTTGAGCTTTGCAGGGTCTGTGATGTAGCCTGCTACTGCGCTTGCAGCCGCAACGGCAGGACTTGCAAGGTAAACCTCGCTGTCAACGTGTCCCATTCTGCCTACAAAATTGCGGTTGGTAGTTGAAATTGCCTTTTCGCCTGCGGCAAGAATACCCATATGACCGCCAAGGCAAGGTCCGCAGGTAGGAGTTGAAACAACTGCTCCTGCCTCTACAAATATATCAAAAAGTCCCTCGTGCATTGCTTCGAGCCAGATTTTCTGAGTTCCGGGGAGGATAATGCATCTTACGTTGTCGGCAATCTTTCTGCCCTTTAAAATATCAGCCGCCGCACGTAAATCGGAGATTCTGCCGTTTGTGCACGAGCCGATTACGCACTGGTCAATCTTAACTTCCTTTTCGCCGATTTCGTCAACCGTTCTGGTGTTTTCGGGAAGGTGGGGAAATGCAACAGTCGGCTTAAGTTCGCTCAAATCAATTGTGTATTCCTCGTCATAAACTGCGTCCTCGTCGGCTGTGTATTCAACGGGAGTGCCCTGATATCTGCCGTTGCAGTATTCACGTGTCACGTCGTCAACAGGGAAGATACCGTTCTTTGCGCCTGCCTCAATAGCCATATTTGCAATGCAGAGGCGGTCGTCAATGTTGAGGTACTTAATGCCCTCACCGACAAATTCCATTGACTTGTAGAGTGCGCCGTCAACGCCGATTTTGCCGATGATGTGAAGAATTACGTCCTTACCGCTGACATAGCCCTGCGGCTTGCCGATAAGGTTGAATTTAATAGCGGAGGGAACCTTGAACCAAGCCTTGCCGCTAATCATTCCCGCCGCCATATCTGTTGAGCCTACGCCTGTTGAAAATGCGCCGAGCGCACCGTATGTACAGGTGTGCGAGTCAGCGCCGATGCAAAGACAACCCGGTCCTACAAGTCCCATTTCGGGGAGAAGAGCGTGTTCGATGCCCATCTGACCGACGTCCTTGTAGTTCTTGATGTCGTACTTGTGAGCAAACTCTCTTGTCTGCTTAACCTGAGTAGCCGCTTTAATATCCTTGTTAGGGGTAAAGTGGTCCATAATCATAGCGATTTTTGTGTTGTCAAATACAGCGGTTGCGCCGTTTTCTTCAAATACGTTGATTGCAACGGGAGAGGTAACGTCGTTGCCGAGCACCATATCCAGCTTTGCTTCAATAAGCTGACCTGCCTTAACCTCGTCAAGTCCTGCGTGAGCGGCGAGAATTTTTTGTGACATAGTCATACCCATAATTATCACTCCTTATAATTTGTTTGCTTTAAATACATTATTGCATATAGCAGGAGAAAAGATTGTAAACTACTTTACAATTCTTAAAATTATGAATAATCACTCCGTACTGACAACTCTCTTTCCTCTCCAACTTCCTCTTATCCACCTGGTGAATACAACAACGCCTCTGAAAATTTCGTCAGCCGCCATACCTATCCATACGCCTGCAAGTCCCATTCCCAGCACAACGCCGAGAACGTATGCAATAAGTACGCTCAGTCCCCACATTGAGAAAATTGCAAGCATTGTGGGGAATTTAACATCTCCTGCCGCTTTCATACTGTTGATTATAACAATATTTGTCGTACGTCCGAATTCAAGGAAAATTGCGATGAACATAACCATTGAACCCTGCTCGGCAAGCAGCTCGCCAACCTTCGGGTCGTCTGCAAACAGCGTAAAGGTAAACGGAGAAGCAAGCCAGTTGATTATCGCTATTGAAATTGAAACAAGCAGTCCGAAACGAAGCGTTTTCAGCACTTTCTTGTACGCAAAGTCGTAATCTCCCGCACCTACGCTGTGACCTACAATAATCTGCGTTGCAATTGCGGCTGAAAAAGCAATCATATAAGTAAACATTGAAAGCATAGTTGCATATATTTTAGTATTTATGGCAACAATACCCATAGTATTTACATAGGCGGTGATGACAAGCTGAGAAAAGTTGTAGGAGATATTTTCGCCTGCGGTGGGAATACCGAGCCTTAAAAGCTCCTTTAAAATCCTGAAAGGAAACGGTTTCAGGTACTTTATTCCCATTCTTCCCTTGATAACGCTGTAAAAGTAAATGATTGCGGCGATTACGGCAAAAATTCTGCTCACCGAGGTTGATATCGCAACGCCCGACGCACCGAGTCCAAGACTGTGCAGAGGTCCGTAGAGAAAGAGGAAGTTGCCGATAATATTAGTAATGTTCATACCAAAGGCTATTACCATTCCGAAAACCGTCTTGCCGTGACTGCTGAAAATCTGGCTGAACGCATTGATAAGCGCCTGTGTAAAGATAGTACCGCCGACTATTTTCATATACATATCGGCGTCATTCATCATCTCGTCAGGCACCTGCATAACCGAAAGCAGAGGCTTGCTGAACAAAAATACCACAAGGCTGATGATTCCGCTCAGTACAAGGTTAAAGCTTAGCGCAACGGTGTAAATTCGGTTCATTTCTTCCTTTTTGCCTGCACCGAGGTACTGGCTTACCATAATTCCCGTTGCGCTCGAAATTACGGTGAAAGCAAGCGCAAGGAAACCGATTATCGAGTTTGCATTGCCGATAGCGCCGACGGCAGTTTCGCTGTAGTTTGACAGCATAATTGTGTCTACATAGCCGAGCGCAACGCCGAGAAGCGACTGAAAGAATATCGGCCATGCAAGGCTTATAACGCTCCGCTGAACAACAGGAAACTTTTTTTCATTTTTATATTTAGATAGTATCGACATTAATTTGTCCTCCTTGTTGTTAAAAGTATCGGAAAAAAGGCTGTAACCCAACATTTTACCCGAAATATCTGTTGACCTCAATTGATTTGCAATGTATAATGTGAAATATATTATTGAAAGGAATTTGTTTTATGAATATATGTGTATTTGGCTCGTCAAGCGACCTCATTGACAAGGAATATCTCGATTCTGCCGAAAAGCTCGCTTCTGAGCTTGCAAAAAGAGGTCACAGAATCGTATTCGGAGCAGGAAAATACGGTGTTATGGGAGCAACCGCAAGGGGCGCCTCAGCCGAAAACGGCACTCTTATCGGTGTAAGCCCCGAGTTTTTTAAGGAAATGGACGTAATCTACGAAAACTGTACCGAGCTTATTTTCACCGAAACAATGCGTGAACGCAAGGGCATTATGGAGGACAGAGCCGACGCTTTCATAATTTGTGCAGGCGGAATGGGCACTTTTGAGGAATTCTTTGAGGTTCTCACCCTCAAACAGCTCCGACGCCATGAAAAGCCCATTATCATATATAATGTAAAAGGCTACTACAATCATATGATTGCTATGATGGACAACGCAGTAAAAAACAAGTTTATGACAGACGACTGCAAACGCCTTTATTCCGTAGCCGACACGCAGGAAGAAGTTATTGAACAGCTTGAAAACTACGTTCCCTTTTCATATAATAAGTATAACTTCGTTTACGAGGGGGATAAGAGCAATGGCTGACAGCTGTGAAATGTGCGCTCACTATGTTGCTGACGAGGAGTTCGGCGATTACTGCAGCATTGACCTTGACGAGGACGAAATGGAGCGTTTTCTCACTCAGAACGTAACCCAATGTCACTATTTTCAGCTATATGACGAATATAAAATCGTAAATAAGCAGATTTAAAATTGTAATTATTTATCCAAGGGCACGATTTTCGTGTCCTTTTTTTACATTATAGGAAATTGCTCTGTTGCACTCGGGCACGAAAGGCTTAAAATCAGCAGAACCTATCTTCACGAATTGCGTGTCGAGGCACTCGACTTTTTAATTTTTTCTGAAATCCGAATAGAAATGTTACACTTAAAATGTATCTTTTATTACTATTATATCTATCATTTGCCTATATTCAAGGGAAAAATTTAATAATATATAGCATTTTTTATTCTTGTTGAGTAAAAAAGTGCAAATTTTGAATAATTACAATACTTTTTACATTCTCGTAATATCTTTTATTATTTTGCACAAATCAGATTTTAAAAGATTGTGTAAATATACAAAATTAGGAAAATACGTTATAAAATTATTGATTTTTTGGAAAATTAGGTATAAACTTGTTATATCAAATTATGAATTTAAGTTCGTAACTATGCAAAAATTTATTCGGGAGTGTTTACAATGGGCTTTTTCAACAAAATAGTTGATAATATGGTCAGCGAAAAAGTGCCTCGTAAAAGGCGCAAAAGGCTGATAGTGTTTGTAGCCCTTATTACTCTGCTTTCAATGACTACCGCAACGGTTGCCTGGTTTACGGTAAATACGTTTGCCGGCGTTGATAACCTCGATATCAAAATCAGTATGAGTGCACAGCTCAAGGTCGGAATGGAAGACTACGGCACCGACCTCGAGAGATACACTAAGGTAATCACCAACGAAATGGTTGACAGCTATCTTCAGAAGCAGGGCAAAAGGCTTGAAGATATTATGCTCGACCCGGTTACTACTACCAACGGCACTCGTTTTACTAATCAGCGCGGAGGAGAGAGAGAACCTAATGACCGTTCATATCTCGAATTCGAGTGCTACTTTATAGCAACCGAGGATATGTGGGTACATCTTACAACAGAGAGTGCCGACGACAACGAGGACAGCGGTACAAAGGTAACAACTACTTCAACAGGACCTAAGGCTGACGTTGTTAATTGTGCAAGAGTCGATTTCTCAACCGAGAGAAACGGTACTGCAATTTATGAGCCGAATCGCGGAACTCCCGTTAACGGACAGTCAACATTCGACCTTCCCTCGGGAACAATGCAGTACAGCGATAACACAAGACTTTTCCACCTTGAACAGCTCACACCCACAAAGGCAACAATCCGAATCTGGGTTGACGGCGAGGACCCTGAGTGCGACGATGACGTTCAGGACGCACAGCTCGGTGTTCAGCTCAGCTTTGTAGGTTGTGACGAGAACAACGTTCCTATTTCTTAATAAGAGCTGATTTTTGAGCGGTTATTTTAATCGCTCAATTTTGAGATAACAACTTTAAAATCTCACATATTATCTAAGCAAAAAATAAACCCGACGGAGTGATTAATTTGTTCGGAAAAAAGAAACCAAAAATTGAACAGCCCATTACTCCGGAGGAGTTGAGCCGTCTTAATGACAAAAAAATGGCAGATGCCGAAATTGAGCATTTCCACGTTAAGAATGACTCTATTGACATCGTCAAGTACAAAAAGCGCAGAAAGATTTTGAGTGTAATACTTGCAATGTGTCTGATTATTCTCCTGATTCTTTTCATTGTTTCAATGCTCTTGACTCAGTGGGGCGACCTTATCATCAGCGTTGATTCTCCTGCTGTTAAAAAGGGTATCATTCTCAGTGAGGATCCCGAGTTCAAAACTCAGAGCGCAGCACTTTCCGCTATGCAGGTTGACGATGTAACAAACATTACATATTCATGGCTTCCCGTTGACCTTGACACAAGCAAGAACGGTGAGCATAACGGTGACAATTACGTTGCTTATACTTTCTACTGCAAGAACAACGGACAGGCAACTCTTGACTACGACGCAGTGCTTGAAATTACCGGTGCCGCAAAGTCTGCCGATGAAGCAGTAAGAGTTATGGTATATAAAAACGGTACTCCCGAGATTTTCGGTAAGGGCAAGTACGATGACCGCAACACAGCCGAAACTGATTGCACAAAGTTCAATACCGATACTGAGGTAATGACAACGGCAACAGAGAATTTCAAGGTTGACGATGTTGATAAATACACAATCGTAATGTGGATTGAGGGCAACGACCCCGAATGTATCGACGATATCCGCAACGGACACATCAGAATGAGAATGTTGTTCAGCGTGCGTGACGACGAAACAACAGCACCCGCAGAATAATTTGGTATTAAGTGCATTGGGTAAATAGCTTTTGCACTGAATATAAAGCAAAATATCCCTATGGTGTTTTAGGGACAAAAAATTATTTTTTAGGAGGAATTTCTCAATGAAAACAACATCAAGAAAGAGATTATTAGTCTCTTCAGTAGCAATGCTCCTCGTAGCAATGCTCGCACTCGGAACTGCAACTTATGCATGGTTCACACAGAATACAACAGCTACTGCTGATAAGCTTTCTGTACAGACTGTTCAGGCTTCTGAATTGAAGCTTTCTGACGACACAAACGACTGGACTGATCAGCTTCACTACAATACTGTAGATAAGTTTTTGAAGCCTGCTTCTTCAGCTGACGGTGAAAACTGGTATACAGCTTTTGCTGCTGCTAAGGATGGCTATGCAGCTACTGCAAATCCTACTACAGCACTTTCTAACCTTGATGGTTATGTATTCAAAAACCAGCTCAACGTTGCTAACATGGGCGGTGCAGCTGTTAAAGATGTAACAATTAATTTCACATTAAACGAAACTCCTGCAAAGCCCGGTAAAACTTATCTCAGACTTGCTCTTGTAGAAGTAGATAAGAAGGGTACAGACGCTACTATCACAGGTAATTTCAAAGCCGGCGTTTATGGTGTAGGTGCAGATACTGCTGAAGCATTTACTCCTGACGAAGAAGGTACAGCAGTTGTAACAGAGACAGTTACTGCAAAGGCTGGAACAGATGTTAAGTTCCCGGTAGGACAGCTCGGTGCTGCCGGTTCAGGTACAGACGCTAAGTATTACAACCTTTACGTATGGTTTGAAGGTCAGGATGAAGACTGCTTAGACTACAATGCCGGTAACAAAATGCCTGAGATTACATTCTCAGTAACTGGTACCACAGTAGATCAGAAGAACTAATTTACATAAAATCTGATTTTAGTAATTTTAGTTTTAATTTAGTTTAACCCCAATGATTGGAGCCCCTTGCATGAAAAAAGTTTTAAAAAGAATAGTTAATATTATAGTCGACATTCTTGTCGTACTGATTCTGATGGTATCAATACTTGTTGTTATGCTGTCATTAACTACAAAATCATCAGGGGTTCCCAACATTTTAGGTATTGCACCCTTAAGCGTTCAGACAGCCTCAATGGAAGATACAATTAACCCCGGTGACCTCATTTTCTGCACAGTTTCAGAAGAAGACGAAGAGTATCAGGTAGGAGATATTGTAACCTTCCCTATTGAAATTAACGGCGAGAAGGTATTAAACACTCACCGTATTGTCGAAGTAGTAAAAGATGAAAACATCGCATATTACAGAACGCAGGGTGACAACAAAGAAACAAATCCCGAGCCGGACGAGGAATTTCAGACAACTTTCTCAATTGTTGCAAAGTATACTGGAACAAAACTCGCCGGCTGGGGTAACGTATTAAGCTTTATCAGAACTCAGCTTGGATTTTTCCTCTGCATTTTGCTTCCTATGATAATTTTCTTTATCTATGAAGCTGTCAGGGTTGTAATGAACCTTATGGCTTACAGCAAAGAAAGGGCATTTGAAGAGGCTCAGACGGCTGTCAGTAATTCTGAACTTACGGAAGAACAGAAGAAAAAGGCAATTGAAGAGTATCTTGCTTCTCTGGGACAGCAGAATGGTAATGCGGAAAATGAGCCGGAAGTACAAACACCTGCCGACGGCAACAATACCAACGCTGAAAGCTAAAGCTTTACATTAATTATTTTAACAATTATTTGTCCCTATGCACATAGGTGCATCTTTAGTAACGAAAGTATTTCTTTTCCGCCAAAGTGCGGAAAAGAAATATGAAGTTACACTTTTCGTTGCAATATTTATTGTAGCGAGCGACGCCCTCGTCGCTCATAAAAAATGAGGTAGATTTTTTTAAGGAGACGAAGTACCGTGGACACAGTATTTAAATTTCTGTTTGAATTTCTCGGTCAGTTTTTTGGCTCACTGTGGTCAATCATATCAGGATTGTTTACAGGAATAGGAGAGGCATTTAACTTTCCTGCCTATATCAATATCATAAACGGCTATACCACTGAGCTTGGAGGACTTGCCTGGGGTATTGCAATTCTCGCCATAGTGCTTCTTGTTGCTGTGCTTGGACTTATTGTATGGCTCATTATCGTCGCCGTAAAAAAGTTTATCCGTTCACACCGCAGAAGAAAAGACACTGACTCCCTTGTAAAGGAAGTTCAGGCGCTTAATAAAGAGGTAATGAGATTAAACCTTGAAAAGGACAAAATCCTTTCAATGAAGGTTTCACAAATCGGTCTTAACCCCAACGAAATTGCTGAGCTCACAGGCGAGGAAATTGAAGCTCTCAATAACGGTGAGGAAGAAGAAAATACAAACGAAACACGTTTCTACAAGCTAGCAGAAATCGACGAGCTTTGGGCTGATTACGTACCTCCGGTTTATGATAATGAGATTACACTTCCCGAGTTCTGCGAAAAGTTCCGTCTGTTCGCTTGCTCGCGACTTGGTCTTTACTATGACATTAAACTTATCAGACTTTTTGTTGCTTCTTTCGCTTCAACAAGACTTATTATCCTACAGGGTATTTCAGGTACTGGTAAAACTTCACTTGCTTATGCCTTTGGTAAGTTTGTTAACAATCCGTCAATCATCGCTTCTGTTCAGCCTTCATGGCGTGACAGAACAGAGCTTTTCGGATATTTCAACGAATTTACAAAGAAATTTAACGAAACCGAACTTCTCCGTGCTATGTACGAGGCTTCTTACAACGAAAATATTTACGCAGTAATCCTCGACGAAATGAACATCGCACGTGTTGAGTATTACTTTGCAGAAATGCTTTCAATCCTTGAAATGCCGTCACGTGACGAGTGGGTTGTCGACATTATTCCAAACGCATGGCCTACCGACCCGAAGCACATCAAAAACGGTCAGTTGCAAATTCCGCCGAATATGTGGTACATTGGTACAGCTAACAACGACGACTCTACCTTTGCAATTACAGATAAGGTTTATGACCGTGCTATGCCGATTAACATTGATACTAAGGGTGTTGCTTTTGAGGCAGAAGACACTCCGCCGATTAATATCAGCTACAAACACTTTGAAGATATACTGAACGAAGCAAAAGCTAAATATGTCGTTTCAGAAGAAAACATTAAAAAGATCGGACTTCTTGATGACTATGTTATTGAGCATTTCCGTATAGCTTTCGGTAACCGTATTGTTAAGCAGCTTCGTGACTTTGTTCCTGCTTACGTTGGTACAGGCGGAACCGAAATTGACGGTCTTGACTATGTTCTCGCAAGAAAGGTATTTAGAAAGTTTGAGTCACTCAACCTTTCCTATATTCGTGATGAAATTGACGGACTTTGCGCTTATATCGACGAGCTTTTCGGCGAAGAAAATATGAATGAATGTAAAGATTATCTGCGTATGCTCAAAAAGCTTGTATAATCCGGCTATATAAGGGCGAACTCTGTTCGCCCTTTAGTTAGTATAAAAATTGCAGATGACAGATATTATTGTCTAAAAACAATAAATGTTGTGCTTTAATTTGATGAGGAGTAGCACCCAATGGCTGATTTCAGTAAATATTACAGAGCCTACATGTATATGCAGGAGCTTCTGAAAAATGATTTTACTTACAATTACATAAATGAAGGCTTTAAGGACGGCGACAAGGGCAACGATTCTCTCGACGGTAAAACTAACGAAAAAGTAATCGATATGGACTGGGTTGTAGCAATCGAAGAAACCCTGCCATATATTCAGAAAGCTATTGATGAGCAAAGACGTTTTATCAAACAGGTTGAAAATGTTGTTCGTATTGAGCTTGCCCGCAAGGTAGGTCCTGAATCGGTAAAGCACCTCTCGCAGCACACAAACTTCATTGCCAAGGTTGACGATGACGGTATGGTTACCCCCAACAAGATTCTGACAACCGAACGTGAAGAAAGCTTTGCGATTTATGAAAATCGTGTTCTTATGACGCTTATCCGCAAGGCTTTGCTCTTTGTTGATGACAAATATTCCAAGATGAAAGACGTGCCAAATGACAGCTATAACAGGATTCAGATGGAACGTCACGTCAATTTTAACGATAAGAAGATTGATTTTTCAATCAATTACATCAACGAGTCACATGACAAGCTTGCCGATGACCTCGATGTTCTCGACGTTTCCGAGCTTTCCGACTTCGACCGTATCAGACGTATCCGCACAACTCTTAACGAGTTCTTGAATACCCAGCTAATGCGTGAAATTGCAAAAGAGCCCGAGGTTCGTCCGCCGATTACTCAGACTAACCTTTTGAAGAAGAATCCTAACTTCAAAAAGGCTATGGAGCTCTGGACATTCCTTGACAGCTATAAGCGTACAGGATTTGAAATTGTAAGTGAAGAGTATCAGGGCAAAATGGATGAGCAGATTCAGCAGGATGTTTATTTTGCAATGGGCTTTGAGCATTTTATGATGTCAATTGCCACCAACCCCGGCTTGCGCAACATTCTCCAGCAGAAGTACGAGGAGGAGAATGCAAGAATTGCCGAGGAGGAGGCTAAGCCTGAAAAAATCCGTGATTCGCTGATTAAGGCACAGATTGACGCTGTGCGTAAAGAGGAAATGGAAATCCGCCTGCGTGAAATACGTGAGCGTGAAAAGAAAATCCTCGACCTTACTAATGAAGTTAAAAACCTCAAGGTAACACTTGAACAAAAGGAACAGCAGATATTGACCTTAAAAGGCCAGATTTCTGCACTTCAGGATCAGATAGAAGAGCTGAAAGAAGAGCTCAAGCAGACAAAGCTGAAGCTTCTTGAAGCAGAAAATGAAATCAAGGCTCTCAAAGAAGAAAATCAGGCACTCAAAGATAAGATTGAGGAACTGAACAAGACAATTGATGAGCTGAATAATAAAATTGCAGAACTAAACGAGCAGATTAGAGTCCTCAACGACCGAATTCAGGTTCTTATGCAGGAAAATGCTCGTATGCAGTCCAAAATTCAAGAGCAGGAAAAGATTATTGAGGAGCAGACCGCACGAATCGAAGAGCTTGAAAAGCAGACAGCTGAACAGCTCGCTAAGATTGCAGCTCTTACCGATAATCTTGCTAAGTGTGAAGCTGAAATAGAGAGTAACAAAAAGGAGATTGCTTCTCTTACTCAGCGAAATGAAAAGCTTGTGACTACGCTTCAGGACGAGCGTACTGCACATAAAGAAAAGGTAGAGCAGATGAACGCTGACTTTGCTGCCAAAACCAAGGCGGCTGAGGAGCAGTTCAAGTCTGAGAAGAAATCACTGCAAAAGCAGATTGACGATTCTGAGGCAGCCCATACAAAATATGTTGCACAGCTTAATGCTGAATTTGCTGATAAGGCAAACCAGGCAGAGCAGAAACGCATTAAAGAGCTTGCCGACAAGCAGGCTGAGCACGAGAAACAGATTGAACAGATTAAGCTTTCAAATGACAAGGCTTCTGCGGCTGTTGAAGCTAAGCATGCATCAGAAGTTAGAAAGGTTCAGAAATCTGTAGACAAGCGTGTTGAAGCAGCACAAAAGGCAGCAGAAAAGCAGTATAATGCTAAGATTAAAGAGCTTAAATCTCAGCAGGCAAGAGAAATTGCTGAGGTTAAACGCAAAGCAAAAGAAGAAATCCGACTTGCTAAGCAAAAAGCAAAGGCTGAAGTAAGACTTGCTAAGCAAAAGGCAAGAAAGAATATGTTCACAAAAGAAGAACTCATTGAAATGAACGACATCATCGACAGCAACTGATAAAGTTAATTCAGAGAGGCAGACTTATGAAAAATTCTACTGCGTCCAACAGAAAAACGGGCAGAATGATTGCTAAAAATTTAATAATTCTTGTTGTGCTTGTTTTTGTTGCAATTCTTGCAATGTGGGCGTGGTTTACTGATAAATCGTCTGCAACTGCCGATGATTTAAGTGTTTCTTGTAAGTTCCCCGACGGCATACAAATTGCAATTGTGCCTCACTCAAATAAGGATAGTGAGCAGATTGTTCCCGGTAACGATGATTATAAAGAGGGTACAATCACTCTGACCGGAGATACTCATAAGTTTATCAAAGACCTCGCTTTAACTGAGATTACAAGCGACGGCGTTAATTTTGTCAAGCCAATGCTGAGCCAAAAGAACGGTGTCGCAGAGCCTGATACCTCTGTTGATTGGGAAACAGCAACTCCAAATGAACGTTATCTAAGTTTTGATTTGTATATTCGTTCAAAAGGTACTCCTACTGTTTACCTTAATAAAGGTTCAAAATTCTCAACTGTTTCAGATGTTCTTGTCGGCGAAAGTGCCGGTAACAAGAGTACAGATACAAACATCTCCAGAGATGCTATTGTTGGTGCTGCAAGATTCTCTGTTTATGAGGATATTACAAACGAAGGAGTAACAACCTCAACCAGAAGAATTTTATGGATTCCCAGACCTGATTTATATTTCAGTTCTCTTGGCGGCGCTAGCCTGACTGAGAATGTTTCTAAAGAGAATTTTGACGGTGAAACCTATAAGCATACTTATTGGACTCCTGAAAAAGTAAAAACAGTGATGGACGATAAAAATGTTACTACTTCAGAGGCAGTAACTAATTCGGATGGCAAGACCGAGTATGTTCTCAATAAAAAAACAGAAATTACTTCTCTGACCACTCCTCAGAATTTCGGCAGCGAAAAGTATTATGTTTCCAAGGTTGTCTGCAATATGTGGATTGAGGGCGAAGATGCAGAAGCTCGTCTGGCACTTGTTAAAGGTAAATTTACTATAGATTTAGATTTGACTATTAAATAATTTAGTGGTAAAATATAAAAGATGTACAGGAAAGGAGTATATATATGAAGATAAAGAATGTTATTTCAAAGCTTCATAATTCATATGGCTGCAAAAGAATCAGCAGCAGAAGAATTTCGACTTCATATATTTCTCTGTTTCTTGTAGTGCTGTTAATTACAACGACAACTGTGTCGTGGTTTACAATTGCTGATTCTGCCAAAGTTAATTCTGATGCTTTTACAATGGAGTCATCTTCGGGACTTCGTGTTAATGACGGTGAGGATTTAAAGAACCACATCAGGCTTGATGATATGGTACTTGCCGAGGCTTCAAGCGTAGATGGCAGAAATATGTATTTTCCGTTAGAGGGTAATTTTTCAAGTACAACTACTAATATGACTTTTCGTGAAGGAAATGTAGGCGACAGAAACAAATTATATGCATATAAAGACTTTACACTCAAGGGAGATTCCGGTGTTACTAATGTGTATATAAAGAGTTATTCTATTAAGGTTAATCGAAAATTAGACGACGATTCAATTGTTTCGGAAGTTTTTGATGGCTCTACTAAAATAACATATAATGACGACGGTTATCCTGTTGCTCAAGAAAAGCACGCAGAATGTCCTATTCGTATTTCCTTTATAACCGATAGCGCAGACGCACCGGTTGTTATTGACCCTTCTGCACTGATTAAGAATTATGTTACAGATTATGATGCGATTTATACTACCGTTTTTGATGGCACTCCTATAACTCAGACAACAGATGCTTCTACCTTGTCTGAATACTACTACGGAAGCGGCAGACCTTTGTTTACTCTTATGGGTACTGAGCCGATTGACGTATCAATGGTAGTATGGCTTGAGGGAACAAGTAGTGCGTGTGACCAATATGCAGGTCAGAATGTATCAATTGAACTTGAACTTGAAAGTAACTATGATAATATGGAGTATATCACCTTTGTAGACAGAACTATTGGTGATGATTCTCCTGCTACTGCTGCCCCTTCTCACTGGATAGGCAATAAAGCAGGCGGTGTTCTTATGCTTATGACTTATACTGACACCGATAATTCAAAGAAAACTGTAATTATGCAGGAATCATCAGATACTACTCTTTCTAATCCGGAATGGTTTGCACCAATACCTGTTAACGTAACGACTGAAATTTCTTTCATGCGATATAATATAGCTGAAGAAGAAATATATAATGCGTGGCATACATTCCCGGGAATTAATGCTCAGTTAACAAATAAGGCAAAAAATGTAGACGGCTGGGTAAACTATTTTGGTGAATTACAGGAGAGTCGTGTTGTGAACGGTGAGCGTCAGCTTGTTTACACTGCTATCCGAGGTAATGGATGGGGTAAAGTAGAAGTAGGTACAGTTGTTGAAGGTGTTGATTGGCAAACCAGACGACTTCAGCCGGGTTTAGGATACTGGGGTTTTGTTGAGCATAGTGATACTCCTACAACACAGCCCACTCAGGCTACTGTGGCAACTGTCTCTACTCAGGCAACTACTCAGCCGGTTGTATCCGGTGATACCATAACAATCGGTTCAATTTCACTTGGTAATTTGAAACAATGGGTAGTTGATAATTTAGAGACTCCTGGACGTGGCTATACACTGTATATTGAACTTCGTGACGGAACACTGATTCCGATGTCAAAAGCCGGTGATAGGTATTATAAGGCTGAAAATGTTACTGTAAAGAAATATTCTGTTATTAAGTCCTTTACAATCAAATCGGCAAATAACACACAGTATTTAGCACTTGTTCCTGAGTATACAATCAACAGTAACATAAACCTTTCATTTAATATGAAGAATGAAAATGAAAATGATTTTATCGGACCGCCAAACTAAGAAGGAGGTGTCACAATGAAAGAAAAGCTTTTGTCCATTAAAGATAAACTGGCTAAAAAGAATAATACACGCTATGGTTGGCTTATATCTCTTGTGGCACTCGTTGAAGTTTTAATGATACTTCTTGTATCCACATATTCATGGGTCGAAACAATTTCATCAATTGAAATTACCAACTCTGCAGGTATGGTTGATGATTACACATATACTAACGCATTAGTCGGCACCGGAGAAGGTTATTCAGGTCAGCCGATTAACTTGGCAAAGTATTTCCGTGCTTCGGGTAATGTACATATGGCTTCTGCCTCAAGTAAAGACGGAAGGGAGTTTTTCTTCCCTCAGATTGCTAAAACCGGCACGGCTCATAACAACTACAGAAAAGGCAATTTAAATGATAAAAATACTAATTATATAAGCTTCTCCTTTAAGGTTACTGCAAAGGGAACTAATGCGAATTTCTTTTTCAACCAGGTTCCCACATTTAAAATAGGTGACACAGTAGTCAGCGACAATAAGGTCAGAATAGCACTTACTGTTGCAAATGAGGATGGAACGGAATCGGTAACCAAAGTTTATTCAAATACTAATGCTAGAGAAGAAGTTGTTGCTAATATTTCCGGCTCACCGAAGGTTACAACATCTCAGATTTATGCTTTTTCAGATTATGACAACAAAAATGATGATGAGGCTAATGTATTATTCAGTATAGTGAAAGAAAAGACAAAGCTTGTAACGCTTACAGCATGGCTTCAGGACCCTGAAAAGACTGCTGATTACGCCGGACAGGCTCTTACTTGCAGTGATTTCAAAATTGTTACTGCTGTCAAAAATACTACTATCAATTTTGTTGATAGAACATCGGCTTTCAATTCCGCTGATGCAAAAAGTTCAACTTGGAACTGGGTAGGCAATGGCGACGCTATTATGTGGATTAAAACATCTCAGGGTGCTTTTAAGATGCAGAAAGTTAAAACGTCTGATACCACAGCAGCTCCAACGTGGACAATTACGATACCTTCTGATTATTTAGGCTCTTCAACTGATGATTTCTATTTTTACCGCACGGCAAGTACGGTGACTTCAAGTCCGCAGGACAACTGTTATAATTTCTGGAAGACAAAGCTTTCAGAAGCCAGTGCTGCTGAAGTGCCTACCTTTAAGGCATACGGAAATCTTAAACCGGGTTCAGAAAAAGAGGGATATGGTACTTGGGGAAAAGTATGTGAAATTAAGGTTGTGGGCGATGAAGTTCCTACCATACTCCCAACACCGAGTAATCCGAATACAGCAACGCAAATTACTGTTACTACAAAAAACAGTGCGTCAGTTGTTCCTATGAATTACAATGACGGTTATTGGAGAGTATTCATTCCAAATGATGCAAACTCAGCGGATTTAACAATAAGTTTTTCCGGTAATACAATTAATGCTGTCAGCCGAGATACTTCGGAAGATGCTTCAACTTTCAATGTTACGTCAAAAACAACAGGTTATTGGTCGCCTGCTTCTATTGTTGAAGTAAAGGTTGCCACCGGTTATGAAGGTATGGGTAAGGTATCTGTATCGGGAGGACCTGAAGGTGCGACAATAGTCAAAGTTACAAAAGGTACAACTGTAAATTTAAAGGCTATTGCTAATCTTCTTGTAGGTTCTGACGACTATGCTTTTGAGGGCTGGTATAATGACGATGCTTGCGAAAGTCTGCTTTCACACAATAGTGAACAACCTTATACTGCCTCTGAAAAAAACACTAGATATACATTCTATGCACGCTTCCAGTATAATGTTCGTTTAACTGCAGTTACTGACAATGTTGAAAATAACAACGAAGGCGGTTCTGTTCAGATAAATGACGGCACAGCAGGTGCAAAGGTAAATCTCTATGTTAAGAAGGGTGAAAGTGTAACGCTCAAGGCTGTCCAGACAGCTGAACAGGCAGAAGATTACACCTTTATGGGCTGGAGAAACAGCGAGAATACAGAAGTATATCCTGCATCACAAACTACGATTGAAATTACAGATTTGCAGGAGCCTATTAATCTTTTTGCAGTATATAAAGTCAAAGAGTATACGCTTGAGGCATACGCACTCACCGGAGGTACCGCCGAATTTTGGATTGACGATACCAAAAAAGAATCCGGTGCTCATATTACAATTAAAGCTACTAATAAACAAACTGTTGTATATAAAGCAGTCGCTGATGATTCAAGCGGATATGAGTTTGTAGGTTGGTATGAGGACGAGGCGTGTTCAAAGTTAAAAACTGAAGAACCGGAATTTACTGCGAATAAAAAAACTGATCCTAAAACTTATTACGCAAAATTCCAGCTTAAAAAATATAATATGACTGCACACGCAGTTACAAACGGTACTGTGTACAGTCCTAAAGGCGGTACTGTTCAGGTTATAACCGATTTAGCTACGTCAGTTGCAGGCGCAACAGCTTCTGAGAAGGCAACTCACGGTACCACTGCAACCTTTGTTGCAACACCGAAAAGCGGCTACAGCTTTGTAGGTTGGTACAATCAGCCTTCAGGCGGTACAAAAATATCCTCTGAATTGTCTTACGCCGTAGAAGGCGTTGCTTCTGCCAAAACCTATTATGCAATATTCAAACAGAAGTTTACTGTTTCGTTAACTGCAAGAACTGACGGAGCAATAAGTTCAGCAGGTGGTACTGTTCAGGCAGGCGCAAGCACATCAGGTTCTAAATCGTCTGCAACTGTTCTCTATGGTGAAAATATCACTATAAAGGCTCTTGTTTCAAGTAGTGCAAAATACAGCTTTATAGGTTGGTTTGATTCATCAGATACAGAGCATGGAAGCGAAGCTACCATGACTTTAACAAGCGTTAAAAGTAATACTGCTTTATACGCAGATTTCAAGGTGAAAACCTTCACAATAACAGCTATCGCAGTATCTGAGGGAACTCAGGGCGGCACAGGCGGTACAGTAGAATTTACTTCTCCTGTAGCTTCGTCGGGCGCAACAGCAACCGTTACTGTCAATTATGACGGCTCGGCTACCTTTAAGGCAACCGTAAACGAAAATGACGGTTATGAGTTTAAGGGTTGGTTTGATAATGCTGCTATGACAGGTACTCCTTATAAAACCGACTTAGTTTTTGAACTCACTAACATTGTTGATTCTACTGTTAAGACCTATTATGCAAAGTTTGACCTTAAGCAGTATACGGTTACGGCAAATGCTATAACAACAGGAACAGCAACATCCGGCGGCGGAACGGTAGTTCAGGTCATCAACGGAACAGAGCAAACCGCTTCTGATATTGTTAATATAAACAATGTAAAGCATGGCAGTCAGATTACTTTGCGTGCTAAGCCCGCAAGCGGTGCAACATTCCTTGGTTGGTATGATGCAGAAACTGACGGTAATAAGCTTGCTGACACTAATGATTATACACTGACGATAACTGACAACACGCAGGTATATGCAAGATTTAAGGTTAGCGGTAAGACTATTTACTTCACACCGAATGACGGTTGGAAAAACAGCAGTGCACGATTTGCTGCATATATGTGGACTGGTTCAGGTGGTTCAGGCTCAGAAAAGTGGTACGATCTTACAGATGAAGACGGTGACGGTACATATTGCTTCACGTCAACTAACAGTTGGTCAAATATTGTCTTTGCTCGAATGAATCCTGAGACAACTGAAAATAAATGGACAAACAAGTGGAGTCAGACAGGTAACCTTACTGTTCCTGAAGGTGATAATCCCTGTTATACTATTACAGGCGGTCCGGATAATGGCAACAATTCCACAGGTAAATGGGGAACATATACTCCTATCGAGTATGTAAGCGTAAACCTTGGAGCTGTTTCGATTAATTCAAGCGGCGTTACACAGTCAAACGGATTTACCGGAGGTTCAATTACTGTTGGCAGCAACTCATATACTTCCGCAACAGTATTGAAGTACAAAAAGGACAGCAGTTTCTCAGCAACAGCAACAGCAAAAGGCAATTATCAATTCAAGGGTTGGTTCGATAATGCTGATTGTTCCGGAACTGCCCTTACCACAGGTGCGTTGAGTGAAACTCTTAGCGAGAATAAGACTTATTATGCTAAGTTTGTTGAACAGTCCAATGTTACAATTACCTTTGAAGATGCTACTAACGAAAAATGGGTTAGTGGATCAAATGCCACATTGTTTGTATTTGATAACAGTACAAATAATTATTATCAGATGACTAATAATAATAATAATACATGGACAGCTTCAGTACCTGTTTCTGTAACCAATATTACTTTCTACAGATGCACGCCCGATGGCTTCAATACAGGTAATGATAAGGGTGAAACCTATAAATATTGGAATAAATGGGCTCCTGCTGACAGAGGTACAAAGACAACATATAAAGCAACCGCCGACAGTAAGGGTAGCTGGCAATAATTAATAATTAAATATTAGGGAGGTGATACCATGAAAAAATTGAAGATAATTGTTGTTTCCTTGCTCGCTGTAATACTTTGTGTTATGTGTGTTACTACTTCAACGTTTTCGTGGTTCACCCGTCCTCAGAGCTTGCAGGGCGACCATCTTGGCTTGGATTTCAACTATGATATTTCGACGGGTACAGGTATAACAATGAGAACCTATGCTTCGATTGATGACGGAAAAACCTACGTTGAAACAGCCGGAAATGAAATCACAGATTTCTCTAAAGCTGGCGGTTTGGCAGCCGGTACACGTGTTTGCTACAGAACTGATATAATAAATTCAGGTACTGCGCCGCAGAGTGTTTCACTTTATCTTACAAAGCTTGAGTTCCCTGAAGATACTTCAGGCAGCTTTTATCTCGGCGTGAACGGTCCGCTCAAAACCTATAAAAACTATTATGGCGACAGTTCTCTGATAATGGATAAAAAGGAAATATCTATAAACAAGAAGAATATTTATGTTGGTTTTAATACTAATCAGACTTATACACCTACTGATTATGCTGTCCATTGGTGGGATGCCGGCAATACTTCTTATATCGGTGATAGTAACGTTCAGCCTTATTTTAGTCCTCAAAAAATCGGTTCATGGGATAACCAGAACTATAAAATGACATATGCAACTATACCTTGGGATTCTAATGCGGTAAAGTTAAGAAATCCGTCTTTGGGAGATAATGGTTGGTATGGTAGCGACCATAAAGAAATAGATAAAAATAATACTATCGCTGTCTTTGAACAGAACGGAATACAGACAACTTATAAAAATTCCGGTTCAGCTGCCGGTATAAATAAATTTTATTCTTCTGCTACGGTTCAAGTCGGTGGTTCAATTGATTTGGCTGCTGTAGCTCAGGGAAAAGTAACTTATTCGTCTAATAATCAGAATGTTGCAACTGTTGATGTGAACACCGGAACTGTAACCGGTGTATCCGCAGGTACAGCTATAATTACTGTTACAGCTAAAGGTACTTACGGTGATGTTATGACTGCAAGCTGCACTGTTATAGTATCGTCTGCTGATGGAAATGCTAAAAGTGATGTCCCAATTGTAACAAACGTCAAAGTTGACGGAAGATATGCTGACGGGGAGCCTGGAATGGAATCCATTTATTGGTATATAAAGAATGATTCATCTTCAGGCACGTTAAAATATACAATTGAGGAACTTTATCTCACATTATAATTTGATTTTCTAATAAAATTTTATAAAAGGGTTGCCTTTGCAGCCCTTTTTTGTTATAGTCAAGAATATAATAATTAATCTTTATCAATAGTTTCTGTTTAAGTATGATTAAATTATGCTGCTAAATTGCATTAGAGGTAATTGCGTCATAGGAGTTTTTTGAATTCTTTTTGTGTTTGATTTAAAAAACAGTCATATAAATGCAATAATATTATTTACTTTTTAAGGCTTGGAGTAAACAATGAAAAAGAACAAAGTATTCAGGATAATCAATTTAATAAAAAACATAATTTGTTGGACACTGGTGGTTGTTTTAGTGTTTACATTGGTCTTATTTTTTACGTCCAGAATCAACGGCAGCACACCTTCTGTTTTCGGATATTCAATATTCAGAGTTTCAAGCGGAAGTATGGAGCCTGAGCTTATGGTCGGCGATATTATTCTGGACAAAACTGTCGACAATCCTGAGGATTTAAAAGTCGGAGATGTTATAACCTTTAAAAATAACGACTACGGCGATATGCTTGTTACGCATAAAATTATAAAAGCCCAGTACGAAGAAAACGGAAAGCTGATGCTACAGACAAAGGGTATAGCGAATGAAGTGGAAGATAAACCTATAAGCACTGATAATGTGAAGGGCATTATGATATGCAAGGTGGATTACCTTGATACTGTTTATAACATTTTCCTGTCACCGTGGGGATTGCTGATACTCATTGCTTTGATTGTTGTCATATTTTTTGACGAAATCATCACAATCGTGAAAATTCTGACTAATAATGACAAGTCAGTCAAAGACGCAGATGATATTAATGAAATTATCGACAGGCTTCAAGCCGAGAAATTGAAAGAGCAGGCAGAACAGGCTGAAATAGAATCGACAACAGATAGCGAGGACAGCATTGGAAAAGACGAATGAAAAAACCGTTTATGAAAGGATATATGATGCAGTTTTGCAGATACCGTACGGAAAGGTTGCAACCTACGGTCAGGTTGCCGCAATGGCAGGAAACAGGTATTACGCCAGAGCAGTCGGAAATGCACTGCATAGAAATCCTGCACCCGATGTGATTCCCTGCTACCGTGTAGTAAATTCTAAAGGAAAATTAGCTTCAAGCTTTGCTTTTGGCGGTGAGGACAGACAGAAACAACTCCTCGAAGCCGAGGGGATAGAAGTTACAGACGGAAAGGTCGATTTAAAAAAGTACGGTTTTAATCCGTTTGCATAATAGAATTACGGATTGATATATCGGTAACACTTCGGGACGTCAAGGATGCCGTCCCTATGTATAAATTGTGAAACAATTTATACATTATGGCGAACACAGTTCGC
>OIEG01000278.1_pt1 | contig 23598 bp, 23 predicted proteins | sample 1581751 | NCBI WGS metagenome assembly OIEG01 (sample SAMN01760950, study PRJEB22395) | human gut metagenome | reverse complement strand
CCACGTATCTAGCTTGGAAGGCTAGTGTTCTACCATTGAACTACACCCGCATAATCACTGATATCTCAGTGCTTTGTTAAGATATCATAATTATATTATAAAGTCAAGTATTTTATGCCAATATGTTCTTTCTGACATGTTTTATCAACATATATACTTGACTTTATCTGTTCTTAGGAATAAATTATGTTAGTTGCATTTTAGTTTGTAAAATATTATGGAGTAATTTCAATGACTAATAATTCTGACCACATTTTTTCTAATGTAGATATAAGGAAGCTTCTAATTCCTATCATGCTGGAAAATCTCTTGGCTTCACTTATGGGAACTGTTGATACTATGATGGTAAGTAATGTAGGTGCATCTGCTGTTTCAGCAGTATCGCTTGTTGATTCCATCAATATTCTTGTAATACAGGCCTTATCAGCACTTGCTGCCGGAGGTGCAATCCTGTGTTCCCAGTACATAGGAAGCAGCAACCCTAAAGGTGCCAACCGCGCTGCAAGACAGGTATTTCTTGTCATGACAGTGCTGTCGGTTTTCATATCAGCAATATGTCTCGTTCTTCGTGTACCAATGCTTAAGTTCATCTTTGGTTCGGTAGAAGCTGAGGTTATGGCTGATTCACAGGCGTACTTCCTGTTTACCCTGTTGTCATTTCCATTCATTGGCCTGTATGACGCTGGTGCGTCCATTATGAGAGCCCAGAAGGACAGCAAAAGCCCTATGATAATATCAATAATATCCAACTTCCTTAATATAGGTGGTAATGCGATTCTTATATTCGGACTTGGCATGGGTGTTGCAGGGGCTGCACTATCAACACTTGCATCAAGAGTTTTCTGTGCAGTTGTTGTAATTATTAAATTAAGAAACCCTTCTCAGACTATCTGCGTAAACAGATATTACACAATCCGTCCCGACTGGGATTTAATTAAGAGAGTCTTATATATTGGTATTCCTTCAGGTATTGAAAACAGCATGTTCCAGTTTGGAAAGCTGGCCATCCAGTCAACAGTTTCAACGCTTGGAACTGCTGCCATTGCTGCAAATGCTGTGACCAATATTCTGGAAAATCTTAACGGAGTTGCCGCACAGGGTGTAGGTATCGGACTTATGACTATAGTTGGCCAGTGCATTGGAGCCGGAAGAAAAGATGAAGCCATATATTATATAAAGAAGCTCAGTAAAATGGCTGAAGCTGCCATTATTATAAGCTGTCTTGTTGTATTTGCATTGTGCAGGCCGATTACCATACTCGGTGGAATGGAAACAGAAAGTGCAAGAATGTGTTTTGAGATGACTCTTTTCATAACAATAACCAAGCCAATATCATGGGTATTGTCATTCATTCCGGCGTACGGAATGCGTGCCGCCGGAGACGTGAAGTTTTCAATGATAACATCGTGTGCAAGCATGTGGTTATGCCGTGTAAGCTTCACTATATTCTTATGCCGTGTATATGGCTTTGGTCCTATTGCTGTATGGATTGGAATGTTTGCCGACTGGACTGTGCGCGGTATCGTGTTCACTATACGTTTCCACTCCCGCAGATGGCTTAATCATCATATAATTGACTGATCTTAACGAATTGGATTAACGATAAAAAACGCATGCCAGATTGAAAAAATCGGACATGCGTTTTATTATTTTGTTATAAATTATAATATTGTATTGTAAACCATATTATTACAATCAGCCATTATCCTAGAATCCCTTACAGTTACCCTTAAGAGTTGCTCCTGTAATATTAACTTTTCCATTAATATCAGTACAATCCTCAATAATAGCCTTGCCAAATGTTACTTTATAACCAAGTGCAGATGGTTTTCCTGTAAGTGGCCAGTGATAATTATTACCCTTATTAGAATCTGAAATACAATTCTTCATTGTTACAACACCACTCTGGTTGTTTCTATCGAAACCATTAGCATAGTTTCCCTTAGCTGTACATCCAATAAGCTTATGGTTAAGAGGATCAAGGTGAGCTGCCTTTCCTGGTGTTTTATTATCTACTCCACCCATCTTAAATCCGTTACCATCACCATATATTCCGTCACAGTATCCATTGTAGTTAGCCTGGCAGTTTACAAGTGTTACTGCTCCATGAGCTGCATAACAATCCCAGCCATCATCACTATTGTATTCAGCTACACAGTTTTCAAAATAATTGCCTTCACCTGAATGAAGTTTTACTGCAAAACCATCAGCATTCTCACCCTTAGCATCTGCATTATGATGAGACTTGCAATTATAAAACTTGTTATTAGCTCCTCCGTTGCTTACCTGAAAACCTGCGTCTTCATTATAACAGCATGTTACATACTTTAATGTATTATTAGAACCTGAAATAAAGATTCCATTATCAGAAGCATTCTTAACTGTAATGTTAGAAAGTGTGCTTCCATTACCTGATAATGTAATTCCTCTTCCTGAACTTCCGCTTGTCTGTGAGAAATCTATTGTCGCATTATTCTTTCCTGCAAGATTAACACCTGCTGGAAGTGAAACAGCTCCGGACTTAACTGTTCCATCAATAACTACTGTCTGTCCTGACTTAGCCTTCTTAAGTGCATCTGCTAAAGACATTCCACCAGCCTTAACCACATAATTACCTGATACAGATGAACCTGTTGATGAACCTGAAGATGAGCTGCTTCCTGATGAAGAGCTGCCTGAACCTGATGAACTTCCTGATGAAGAACCAGATGACGAGCTGCCATTAGAATCAACCTGTACTTTGTAAATGTTGATTCCGCTGTTCTCTGAATACAGATATATGTATCCCTTAGAACCTGAATATGAATATGTTCCTAAAGAAGCTGTCTTATTAGCTGCAATAGTTCCAAGCTTCTTTCCATTAGAATCAGCTACAATTAAATTACGGGTAGAGCTTCCACTGCTTCTTAACACTACCTTTATTGTATCAGAACCTGACACTGGTACCTTAACTGAACGGTATGATGTAGTGCCTGTACCAGAAAGAGCCAGACAATATGTATATGCTGTGCCATCTACTGTTACAGATTCCGCCTTAACCTTCATATTCTTACTGCTTGTTGCCATAAGACCAAGTCCGTCTACTGTAGTACTTGATTTAATAGTTCCTAACTTCTTAAAATTAGAATTCTTGAAATTCCATGAATTCTGTGTTGCCGCATTAGCTGACAACACTGGTGCTGCTGTAAAACATACTAATAATACTGCAACAACAGCTGCAAAAACCCTTCTTGCCTTCTTAATCATTATTAACCTCCCATACATTATAGATTAAATAGCAAAAGAGACGCTATTTTGCTGGCAGTGTCCGATATCATGCAAAATAAATCGCCTCTGATGCTAAAAATACCATAATAAGGATAAAAATGAAATGGCTTAAAATTACAAAGATTTACGCAAGTGTTTGTGCATTTTGTATAGTTAGTTCTGAAATATACCGTTTTCTTAATACATTTTTACTTAAAAACTGATTTATTGTCACCTACCTTGATGTGAAAGAGGTTATCCTATGTATAATATTTGATTCCTTTAAGAGGATATGGTCAACATTTTTATGGACGTAAAAATGTGTTTTGTCACACTTTTATGTACGAATTTTTGTGTTGCATTACATTTTTCCGCACTAACTTTTATATTATATCACATTTTTCTGCACGAACTTTTCTCAATCCACTCATCTGGCATCTCAAAATGCTGGTAATCTTTTGCATGTTCCCAGTCGCCGCCCCACTCAAATCCATGTTCTGCAAATACCTTATAGCACAAATCGTCATGGTCGATTTTGTGTGGAAATTCAATGCTTCTGTCTGTATACTTTTCAGCATTGGCAGGCTCTACATTTCTTCTGCCATCAACATATTTCACATAAGGATTATAAAGCGTGTTAATGTCAACCGCCAGCCCTAACGCATGCTTTGACAGCTTCGTTGAATAGGAAATGTATCTAAAATTAAACGCTGAAGAATTATTATCCCTCATCGACTTCTCGTCATCAGCATCATATTCATCAATAAGTCTGATTTTTTCAATCTCATAGCCAGCCTCGTAAAGCTGCTTAAATATATCAAGCACATCATCAGCAATCAGCCTGTTCACAACCAGCTCACCTATGTGCGTTTTCCCATCAAATCCGACATGCAAAACTTTAAGATACCGCAAATCTTCTCTTGGCACGGTGCAGTTGTCCTTAAATGATTTCCCCTGCATCTTTGCAAATATGTCGTCTGGAATTGGTGATATGGTAAATGGTTGGGTGTTCATTTGTGTGCTCCTTTTTCATATGGATATATTAATTTATGGTCTATATTATAGAAAATGTCAAGGTCATAAACTTTAAACATATTATTTTTGTTATTTTAAATCAATTCGTATTTTGCACATAATTTTTATTACAATATTATTAATTTTACATATATACAATAAGTTGCATTATGTTTATATTATATAAAAATAAAAGGAGATTAAAAAAATGAATAAAATTACTCGAGTCATTGATTTTCAAAAAATGTACAAATTAAAAACACCTGCATCAAGATATTCTGAATTGAGTGTGTCTATTTCAGAAAAAGGTATGCTTACTATAAGTTCATCTCTTTTTAACAAGATGGAAAAATTTGATAACAAAGTTATAGCGGATTTTTATTTAACATCTGATATGAAAACTCTTGCTATAAAATCCTCTGCTAATGCAAACTTTAAATTCCCTAAAAGCAGACGTCTTCAATGTAATGAATTATTGTACCTACTTGATAGAAATGGTTTTTCTACTCCAGTTAAATATATTGTTGACTGGAATGATGCTAATAATTGTTTCACTGGTTCTCTTGCAACATTATAAAGCACGACACTGGAGGCGCATGAATATGCTCATACAATTAAGCACTTGGGAAATTTCAAATATTTCGAATTTAATCAATAGTATTTATGAAACTTATGATTGTAATCTTGATAAATCATCCTGTTTAACTATCGGATGGATTTCATATTTAGAATGTAGAAATTTATATCCGTATAGTCTATTTTCAGACGACTTCATACAATATGTTTCTGAAAAAATATCGGCTTCTTTTTCAAATTTAAGAAAAGATAGAAGTAACAGAATACGAATCACAAGTAAGTGCTCTCTTTATTCAACATTCAACGAAAATGGCGAAGAACTTATTAATTTCTTGCCTGGCAATAACGGTTGCTTTGAAAACTCAGTTTCACTATGGGATTACGCAGAGCGCTTGGGTAACTTAAAATACAAAATATTAAAATTAATGTACCATAAAGAATCTGATCTAGAAATAATCGAAACATTACATTTATGTCCTGATGATTATTTCGTTATAAAGGAACAACTAAAAGAGGATTTTCTCAACTACATAAACATTTAAATTGGGAGATAACTTATGAAAAAAACTTCAACAAATAATAATTCATTCTCAGAAAAACATCCTGTTGCTAATTTTGTATTAGGCTGTTTTATATTATTTTCTTTGCTTATTGCTATTAGTTCATTATTATTTTTGTTTCTTTCTTTGATAGGAAAAGGATTAAATCAAGGGGCAATATTTTTAAAACATTTTGTCAGTACTACAGATAAAGTTATTATAGTAGCAATGATTACTGGTTCTGTTTCCATAATTGGTGTTGTAATTTCATCTATTATTGCTAAAATCATTGAGTATAGATACAATGTCAAAAAATATATGTATGATAAACGCGAACTTCCATATGAACAATTTATCAATATGATATACACAATAATGGAAGATACCAAAAAACCTAATTCTCTAAAAATGTCCGAATCTGAAATGTTAAAACAGGTATCAGAATTTTCCAAGGGACTTACTTTATGGGGATCTAATCGTGTAGTTAAAAAATGGCTAAAATACAGAAAAGCATCTCAAACCCAGCCATCATCAGAAAATCTTATCTTATTAGAAGATATCATATACGAAATACGTAGAGATGTTGGTCAACGAAAAAGACTTAAAAAAGGTGATATGCTATCTTTCTTTATTAATGACATTGAAACTATTATTAACAGCAAATAATAAGGAGCAGTAACTTATTTTAGTTACTGCTTTCTTATTTTAATATTCAAACTCTACTATCCTGCAATTCTCACATATGCATGCTTCCACTTTCGTTCTGTGGCTCGCCTTAAGCGGTGTGATTTCAACAAATCCTTTGGCTGTTTTCGCATTTGTGAATACTCCAGGCACTTCATCGGCAAAGCTGAATGCGCCGTCTTTACTGCTGAAAAGGTATCCTTTTCGCATTTCCTTATTACATTTTGGACAAATCATACATAACACCTCATTCCTTAATATCTTTACTAAGAACCGACATTGCCATGCTAAGTTTCTCTTCAAACTGCTCCGCTTTAACAAGCGCTATGCCCTCATTGTCATCGCCAAGCACAACCAGCCTGCTGCCATTCACCAGTCCAAAAGTCTCTCTAGCCTCTTTAGGAATAACTATCTGACCGCGGTCATTCACTGTGACAACACCCCACATGTGTTTGCCTTTCGGTGCTGGTGCCATCTTCTGCCCTTCAAGCTGCACATCATCCTTTATTAAGGAATCCATCGTCACGCCATAAAATTCTGCAAGTCTGCCGCATTTTTCAATATCAGGAATTGTTTCACCACGCTCCCATTTGGCATACGCCTGCCTCGATATTCCAATAACCTCTGCGATATCCTCCTGAGTCTTCCCCGCAAACGACCTCAGCATAATAAGATTCTCCTGTAGCATAATGTCAGTCCTTTCTGTTGTTATGTATGTATTATAATCCTTGTAAATGCGAATTCTACCAATTGTAGTTGTCAGAAAAATTGGAATTGTGTTGGCGTTGGTTGCGTAATAAAGCATATCATCTTATACTTTTAAAATACTGTATTAAAATATTTTTTATATAATTATATCTACGTGCATATGAATTTTCTACTCTTATAAGTTCAAATCCATGTTCCTTACATATTTTGTTTTTCATTTCATCTCTTGCTTTTACCATTGAATTTTCACGATGTTCTTTTCCATCCAATTCAATTGCCAATATAGGAATATCCTGCCCTTTATATCCTTTTTCATATACAACAAAATCAAATCTTCCCGTGTAAAATAAATCATCATAAGATGTATTTTCTTGAAAAACATGTGCAATACTAACTTCCTTTTGAACTACACATCTGTTATTAGTATTAAGCACATTATTCAATGCATGATTTAATGTTGTTAAAAATGCTGCTTCTGTTTGTGTACTATATGGTTTAATTCCTAATGCTCTCGAAGATGTTTCTCTAGCAGTTACCTGTGATTCTCCATTTGTATTTACATATTTAACAAGTTCATAAATATCATCATCTTTATCATTATGTAGTCTTCTTAACTGATTAACATCTGTCAATATAACCAACTGATCTTTTGCTCTAGATGTAGCAACATTTATAAGTTCTTTATTATTCTTTAGCCAGTCATATGTTCCTTGGTTTGTTTGTTGAGTTAATGCTAATGAAAATAAAACCACATCTTTTTCGTCTCCTTGAAATGCATGAACTGTACCACATGGAACATCATCAATTTTATTTTCCTTTAACATTTCATTGATTAATTCTTTTTGATTTGAAAATGGAGTTATTATTCCGATACTTTTATCACTATTATTTTTTATATATTCAATTATCTCTTCTGCCTCTCTTGGCGCAGTATTTTTATAATGCGTTGTTTCTCCTGTAATATTTTTTAAAATAAGAGGTGTATCTGATTTTCCCGCACTATTAATAACTAATTTGTTATTATAATATTTCTTATTATTAAAAGAGATTATCTTTCTATTACATCTGTAATGATGGCTTAACAATATTTCTTCACTTACTGCATCACATGCGAGATAAGTTTTATATATTGAATTTTTAATATAATCATATTCTGATGTTATACCATATATTTTCTTCAATTTTTCATTATCAGTCTGATTTAAAAGAATTACTGGGCTCAATTGTTGTGGGTCTCCAACTAACATCAGACTTCTTCCTCTAATAATTGGCACTAGTGACATTGCAATATTTCCCTGACTTGCTTCATCCATAATAACCATATCAAAATATGTGCCTGGTTTACCAATTTTATGAGCTGATATAGATGTAGTAGCAATTATAGGAAATATTCTTTGAAATTTTTTCAAATTTTCTTCTTGTCTAATATAAGAATTAAATTGTTGAACCTTTTTTCGTTCGTCTTCACATTCTACAATAGCCATCAAATCCTGATTCTTTGGCTCTTTAAGTCTTTGTATATATTTAGCTGATGTATAATATAAATACTTTTTAAATACTTCCTCATCTTGCTCCACCAATTTTAAAGCTTGTTCATCTGTAATATCACCTATCTTAGATAACTTATCTTTAACTTCTGCTAATTGTACTCCTTGAAGTTCTGTCTGAAATGTAAGATGATTATTCACATCTATCATTTTTTGAATTGCTTCTTCTCTTTCCTTTAACTCAATCTTATGCTCATGTTTCTCAAGAAGCTTTGTTAATTCTGCCGTCCTTTTTGTTTTATCATCTTTGTTTTTTTCAAGAGTACTATCAAATATGGTTATATCCTTGGTTTTTTCATATAACTCTTTAATATAATTTAATGCTTCTAAAACACATCTGTCGTTTCCTAACCTAATAATTGGGAATGGTATAGCACCTTTATTTCTATATTTAATAGCCTTCAATTTGTCGCATACTCCGTCTATCGGATGATTATTATATGATGCAAACAAAACAGTTTTTTCGTTAAAAAAAGCTGTCACCATTGTATTAACAATTGTATTAGTTTTCCCTGTTCCCGGAGGACCCTGAATATATGCCAATGGATATTTCATTGCATTATGTATAGCCAATAACTGATCAAGATTAATTCTTTTATCTAACAATGTTATCGGATAATTCTTTCTTCTATCTACCTGCTTGAGAAGTTCACCAAAAAAAGCTTTTATTGGTATTGTTACCTCATTATTCTCATACATTTTATTTATGGCTTCATATTCTTTATGAAGATCAACCATAACATTTCGACCTATTGCAATTACATAAGGCATATCATCTACACCATTAATATGGGAATTATATTTTGTAATTTTATCCTTTATTAATTCCTGATTTTTATCAAAATCATTTAACAATTCATAATCATCTGCATCCAAAAATTTTCTTACACTAAACTTTGCTTCTGTTTTATTCTTTTCAAGTGCAAATTCCATACAAATAGTTATTTCATCATCCTGCCTCAACATATGTTTAGCTACATCTAATCTCAACTTACGATAAGCTAATACATATAGCCCTTTAGGTGTATTAATACTCAAAACATTAATAGCAAGCTGCTTAATAGTTTTATTTGCATATTCATCATGTGTTTTATATTGAAATTTTGTAACAATCTGCCTGAACTGAGTTTCATCAAGCTTATAATTTCCATTCCATTCACCATCAAAATTATCAATTAATGCATAATCAGTTTTGTATGGAACTGAATCCATTTTATTACAATCTATTAAATAATTTAGTATTTTCAAATTGGCAACATTATCAAATATTCTTTTATATTTAACAGGATTCTGATTGATATCATCTATTAATTTCTGATTTGGCTCAAAATATGAACCCTCAATAACACATGATGATTGTATTGAATCAATAAAAACATATAAATTTCTGGTTGTATATTGTGCCAAATGTAATCCTTGTACTATCATAGATTTTTTTATTGGATCAATTTCAACAATTCCTATCCAGTATTTTGTTATTTCATTTTTCCCATTTTTATATTCAATACTTAACCATTTCCCCTCATGAATGGCTCTGAATATATCTCTGCAAACTGTATTCATACTTTCATCCCCAAAATGTATAAATTTTTAACCATATTATACATCTATTTATGACTAAAATCATTATCGTTATACACTATTTCACATTTTCTTTCGACAAACCATATCTTATCTCTAATCCCCCCAAACCTTTCCATTGTTATTTTTCCCAGCCTATATTATAATTTTTATTAACTACACCAATGAAGGAGATTTATTAAATGAAGAAAAATAGTATTTTTCGCAGCCTGCCGTTTAAATTGCTGGTGGGCGTTATTGCCGGCGTCCTGGTGGGACTGCTGTTAAGTTCAACTGATGGCAATGCATTTTCACGCGCCATTTTGAATATTGTTGTAACTCTGAAATATATTCTCAATCAGATAATTAATTTCTGCATACCTCTGATAATCATTGCATTTATTGCACCTTCGATTACTCAGATGGGTAAAAATGCATCAAAGCTTCTTCTGATTGCAGTTACAATCGCATATACATCATCAGTTGGTGCTGCATTTTTCTCTACAGCATCCGGATATCTTTTGATACCACATTTGTCAATATCCTCTACTGCTGATGGATTGAAAGAGCTTCCGGCTGCGGTTTTCGAATTATCAATCCCGCAGATAATGCCTGTTATGAGCGCACTCGTGTTCTCAATTATGATTGGACTTGCTGCCGCATGGACAAAAGCAGAATTGATTTCAAATATTCTTGAAGAATTCCAGAAAATCGTGCTTGCGATAGTTTCAAGAATCATGATACCGATTCTTCCATTTTTCATCGGACTTACTTTCTGCGGACTCTCATACGAAGGTTCAATAACAAAGCAGGTTCCTGTGTTCCTGAAAATCATAATTATTGTATTAATCGGACATTACATTTGGATGACTCTGCTTTACACAATCGCAGGATTGTATTCTAAGAAGAACCCGATTGAAGTAATCAGACATTACGGTCCTGCATACCTGACATCAATTGGAACAATGTCATCTGCTGCCACACTCGCAGTTGCACTCCAGTGTGCCGGCAAATCAAAGGTTTTGAGAAAGGACATGGTCTCTTTTGGAATTCCTTTGTTTGCAAATATACATTTATGTGGCTCAGTGCTGACAGAGGTATTTTTCTGCATGACTGTATCAAAGATTTTGTATGGCACTATTCCATCAGCCGGAACTATGATTCTGTTCTGTGTGCTTCTCGGAATATTTGCAATCGGCGCACCTGGCGTACCTGGCGGAACAGTTATGGCTTCGCTCGGACTTATTACCGGCGTGCTTGGATTTAACGACACTGGAACTGCCCTTATGCTTACAATATTTGCACTTCAGGACAGCTTCGGAACAGCCTGCAATGTAACAGGCGACGGTGCGCTCACACTTATCCTGACTGGATATGCAGAGCGCCACGGCATCAAAGAAGGTACTGACAATTAATATATTTCTTTGACATATGTAAAGTGCTATAATCATCACATGAATACACGCGCCTGCGGCGCAGAAATGAGGTAACATATGCCATTTATTAATTCAAAGATAAGCACTTCTCTTACAGAAGCACAGGAAACTGAAATCAAAACCCGTTTAGGTCAGGCTATCCAGACAATTCCCGGCAAGTCAGAAAGCTGGCTCATGGTCGGCTTTGAACCTGACTACAAGCTCTACTTCAGAGGAAGCAATGCCGAGCCTATAGCTATGGTCGAGGTCAGCGTTTACGGAAGTGAGAACCCATCTGCCTTTTCTAAACTGACTGGCCAGATATGTGACATTTTTAAAGATGTTCTTGGAATTGCACCAGATCATGTATATGTAAAATATCAGGCTGTTTCTAACTGGGGATGGAATGGAGATAATTTCTAATATGCATTAATAAGCGGGACACTCATTTTTTTATGAATGTCCCGCTTAAATATTTTTTTCTAAAATTCTTTCTTTTCCATAATCCGGACACTAATTGCATAAGAGAGCAGTATGAGAAGTACTGTCACTACCACTGCAATTCCTGCAAGTATCCAGCCATTCATTTGGTTTAAAAATGAAAAGGCACTTAATACATTTGTCTTTACCAGCTCCGCAAATGCAATGACAGACGCTCCCATTACACCACATGCCCCCGAAATGACTACTCTGCTCTTTTCTACTCCGGATACTAGCTGCAGCGGAATCAGCAATGCAATCAACAATGCCGTAACCGGCAGAAACACCAATACCACAGGAATCTGGGAAGCCATGTCTACCGGCATCTGCTGTTTCATTTCTAGGATCATGTAAAGTCCCGCTGCCACAAGCCATGAAACCGTTCCTCCTGTAAGACAGAAAAAATATTTTTCCCTCACATACGTTTCTGCATCAATCGGCAAAGTCATCAAAAATCCATATCCTTTATCAAGCTCGTCATAGGTAACTGTATTTATCAGAAGAATACTGATTGCAAACGGCAACCACCCCAGGATAACCGCTTCATTCTGTAATCCTATCACCACTCCAATGATAAGAAGGAAAATTAATGCCTGTTTATTACACCAAATTAACCGGAAATCTTTTTCTACTAATCCTGCCATTATCTGTACCCTCCCGTCATCATAAGAATTAATTCATCAATTCCGCCCTGCTCCACCGCAATCTGCGGATAATTTTCCTGATAAAATCTTCTGTCATTAGTAAAGCAGGCATAACCATAAGTTTCTTTCTGTACTTTTATGACTGCTGTCTTGTCTAATGTCCTGTATTGTTCCTCATTCACCTTCAAAATACCATACTGCTCTAAAATAACATCTGTGTCCTCATGCAAAATGATTTTTCCGTCATGAATGAGATAAATGTCGTCACAAAGTGACTCCAAATCTGTGGAAATGTGCGATGTAATCAATATTGTGCGCTTCTCGTCCTGCGCTATATATTCCCGTAGCAAATCAAGGATTTCATTCCTTGCCTCCACATCAAGCCCTGCGGTCGGCTCATCTAAAATCAACAAATCAGCTTTATGGCTGATTGCTGTCAGCACCCTCAGTTTTGCTTTCATACCTGTGGAAAATTCTTTTAATTTCTTCTTCCGTGGAAGCTTTAAAGCCTCACATTTTTGGTCAAAAAAATCCTTCTGGAAATCAGGATACATTTTAGCAAGGATATGCCAGACATCTTCCACCGTAAATTGTGAACTAAAGCCTGCCTCCGTCAAAGATACTCCGATTTTCTGCTTTACCGCAGCCGGAAGCTCTCCACCTTCGTTACCAAACACACAAATCTTTCCAGCATCCGGCTTTACCAGTCCAAGTATCAGTTTAATTGCCGTACTTTTTCCTGCGCCGTTTTTTCCTACAAACCCTGTAATTCTCCCCTCTGGTATTTCCAAGGATAGTTCCAGTTCAAAGTCCTTATATTTTTTTCGGACATTCTGCATTGTTATCATAATTCGCCTTTCTATTTCTCATCAAGTATGAGCTTTACAACCTCTAAGATTTCTTCTTTCTCCATCCCAATTGCCACTGCCCGGTCAATGGCTTTGTCAAAGTCCTCTTCCACAGCAATTCTTCTCGCCTCCGACGCAAGCTGTTTATCCGAAGCAGTCACATATGTTCCCTTTCCGTGAACAGTCGTAACAAAGCCTTCCTCTTCTAACTTGTCATAAGCTTTCTTTACAGTCAGCGCGCTGATGCGAAGTTCCCCTGCAAGCGTCCTCACAGACGGAAGTGCCTCTCCCTCTTTTAATACAGACTGGATAATCTCTGACTTTATCTGCTCCATAAGCTGTTCGTAAATCGGAACCATGGAAGAATGATTTAATATAATATGCATATTTTTGTTTTCTCCTTTGTGATAAACAGTATATAACAGTTGATGTGTGTTGTCAACTGTTATATACTGTTTATTAAAAATATACAAAATAAGAGCCACTCTAAATTATATAAGGTAATAATTTTATAATCAAACTGCTATAAAAGGTACTATATTCTGTTGATATAGTACCTTTTTTATATTACAATATGATATAGGTACAGGTAATATATGTAATATAATAATCAAATAGATTGTAAAGGAGCTATTGATTATGAACTATGTAAAAATATATACAAAGACATACAGAGATAACTCAGCTAGATACATAGAGTTACCTTCTTTATTGATAGAACAAGATGGTGAAACAAAAGTATTTGAGCAATTACTTAAATATCAAATCAAATATAGCCACAAGAGTAAAACTTGGCATAATAAGCTAATTCAATCTGTCAGCTTGTTATTTGATTACATAAATGCCAATCCCAACAACTATGTATCTGCTAAAGACTTCTTTGAACTGTTTGCAGAAGCGATATATTCAGGCACTATCGACGAAGAAGGGAATGATCCTTCGGGTTTATACTGGCTTCCTAAAAAAGCGCAGACAGCTAATACCCTACTATCATCATTAAGTGACTTTTCGGACTGGCTGTATATCAACTACAAGACGGAGCAGCTTAATCCTTGGAGAGAAGCCACAAGGTATGAGGAACGTCTTAAATATATGGCTCTGATCAACAGAAGTGAGCGCTCATTCTTGGGACACCTTGATGATATCCATGACATTTCTGAAACGGCTAAAACAGTAAGAAATGTTGTTACCCACAAAAACCCTTATGCGGTGAGAAATGGCACAAAGGCTTTTCCAGAGGACAAGATAGAAAAGCTGCTCAGAGAAGGCTTCAAGAAAACACGCAAGGGCTATGAATTAGATCTGATAGATGGTTATAACTGGAGAGATATAGCAATCACTATACTCATGCATTACGGAGGGCTGCGTCATAGTGAGCCTTTTCATTTGTGGGTGCAGGATGTCATCCCTGATCCAGAAGATCCGGACATGGCAATAGTAAGGATTTATCATCCATCAGAGGGGAAAGCTCCTCATGATTTCAAAAATCCAAGCACCGGTAAATATGTAACAGACAGAGCATCATACCTGAAATTGAAATATGGTCTTATACCACGCAATCAGTACGCTTCTTCCAACAAGAGGTTTGCAGGATGGAAGAATCCAAGACTTGATGATGAAGACAATATGTATATGAACGTATATTGGTTTCCAAGAGAAGCAGGCTATGTATTTATGTATGTATGGAAAAAATATTTACAGCAACGAATCAGATATGGCATTAAAGACACTCATCCATTTGCTTTTGTGTCATTTGATCCAAGATATCTGGGGGAAATGATGCCTCCACGAACGCAGACAGAGGCTCACAACAAGGCTTGTGAAAGCATAGGCCTTGAAATATCAAAGTTTAATGGAACGACCAATCACGGTCATAGACATTCTTATAGTCAAAGGATGAAGAATGCAGGTATAGACAAGAAAGTGCGACAGGTTGCTATGCACCATAAGTCAGAAGAATCACAGAATGTTTATACTGAGCCTACAGTTACAGAAGTTACAAGTGCTCTTAGCCAAGCAACAAGTTCCTTGGAACAAGGTATGGTTCTTCCAATGAAAACTGAGATAGATTCATGGTATGAGGAAGAAAAGACAATCACTAAGAAATACATAATGGGGAAGAAATAAGTTATGGCATATGATAACAAGACTAAATACAAGATCATTGAGGAGGTGTGTAATGGCAAAACATCATCGGATATCCAGCGCGAATATGGCATAGGAGCTACGGCAGTAATGCGTTGGCTTCGTACTTTTGCTGAAAATGGACCGTTTAAAGGAGATAAACTCACACCAAAAGATTACGCTAGACTTGAAAAGCTACAGGAATCAGCAAAGAAGCGTGAACTTGAAATGCGCTTCCATGGAACAACCACGAATGAGAGTTTTGAATGGCTACTTGAATATGATCCAGCCCTTGCCGAATGGAAAGCTTATGCTGAGGAATGGATAAAAACAGTAGTTAGAGGAAAAGCTACGGCTTTAGCTGCATTATCCAGCTTCTTTAAAAGATACATAATAGCAATGAATCTGGCACGTTCTGTTCAAGAATTTGTTTCAAAAACCTATGAAGTTCCCGATTTTTATGAGATTCTTTATTCTGCACAAGGAGATCAAGCGGAAGCACTAAAAAAGGCTAAAAAGCTCGTATCATTTATCGACTGGATACTTGAAGAAAAGTTTTCTGTCGAAGATGATTATGGCAAAAAGTTAATACCTGCCGAGTTTCATAATCCGCTAGAACAGTATTTGCCAGATCATGTAGAACGTTCTAACAAAAGTGAATCCAATAAGAACGTACTGCCTTATCGTTACATAAAGGAGCTTCATAATCTCCTAGTCCCTTCTGATGCAACTTGCTTTAGAGAATTGACACTCGCGCAAAAACTTACAGATTCAGAAAGGTCTGGTGGTGACTGGTTCATCGTTGACAGACATCTGATTGATAAGAATGATCCTGACTGTGCTTTCAGAAAAAGAAAAGCATCACCTTACGAGATTAAAACAAAGGGATGTAGCGAATATGTTTACGAAATGTGGTGTCCTGCAAGGACTATCTGCTTATTAACAAAGCTGATGCTTCCAATCCGCACATATCAGGCTAGAATGCTTGATAGTGGAGAAATGGATACTTTCAAATATGTTCAGAAAGATAAATATAAATATGGTGAATGGGTTATAAACGATTCTCCTTTATCACAGGGAACGGAAAGAAAGCCTTGTGAAAAAGGTGTTTTGAGAAAGTTTATTGATCCTACTACAAACCTCGAAACGACAGGTTTTTTCATCAATACCAATAAAACTGCAGACATCAATAAAGATGAAGCTGATAAAGGCTACAACATGCCTTGGCAGTATGAAGAAATGCAGTATTGGCTTGCGAAGTTAAGAGACTGGCAGCAAAAGTACAATCCTATCTCAAGACCTACTGCATGGACTGAATTGACAAGGGGACAATTAGGAAAAGCAAAAGATATAAAAATACTAAAGGCTATGGGAACCACTGCTTTCTTATTTAGAGATGCTGCAAGTAGAAATAAACATCTACCATTAAGAGAGCACGCATTAGAACCCTTATGGTATAAACTGCTCCAATGTCTTGAACAAAAAGTAAATCAGAATGCAACTACCGAAGCTGAACAAAACCTAAAATTCGTTCATGACGATTTAAACATAACCACTTATTATCCGCTTCATTCGCTTCGAGTATCTCTTATCACAGCATTTGCTCTTGAAGGCGGTGTCCCTATGCCTGTTCTTTCCAAGTGCATAGCAGGCCACGCAAGACTTGTTATGACTCTGTATTACACAAAAATGGGTATCTCCTACATCACTGATACTATGAAAAAAGCTGATACAGAGATACTAAAGCAGGATCAGGAATCATTTGAGAGGTTTATCAGAGACGCAAAGTATAAGCAGTTAGAAATAGGCGCTGCTGTTAATGATACAGCTGCGTATGACGCTGTTTTAAGCGCTCAAAAGTCAAAGGCAAGCATTGTTATGTCCGACAAAGGAATATGCCCTAAAGGGTGCTTTGGATGCGATACAGGCGGTACTTATGTGAATGATGATACTGACAAGGTAACATACGGCCCAGTACAGGGATACCCTGCTCATAACTGTGTTCGTTGCAGATGGTTTATCACAGGCCCCGCCTTCCTACCGGGACTTGTAAATCATTTCAATGTATTAAGTTATGAGATGGCTGAAACATCCAAAAGAGTTACTAGGTATCAGAACAAAACTGAGGAACTGGAAAACAGTAAATACGAAGCTGAACAACATGGGGAAATCTTTGAACAGTACGAAGACCTCCTTAATTATGAACAACTCTTACAACAGGAACTACAAAAGGGTGATGATATAGCCAACAACCTAAACGCTACACTCAGGCTTATTGATAAGTGCCATAAGATATCCAAAAGTGGCAACGACAATGATTCAAGCTCAACGCAGCTTGTCCCTGTTGGAACTGTTCAAGATGTTGGTTTCCTACTTGAAGCAGAAGCTGACGAAATGCATCAGTTACAAGCAATATGTAACGGAGCAGAATTATTCCCTGAGACAGATGCAAGCAAAGCTTTACTGAAAAGATCACAGATAATAGACATGACGCTGTTGTTCAACAAAAAGCAGCCAGTAATGTTCACCTTGTCTGATGAAGAACAGCTCCTTGCAGGAAATCAGTTCATGAGGCTGCTTATCAAAAGAGCCGGAAGTCTTAAAGAGGCAATTCCTTACGCTATCGGCAGAAAAAAGCTTGAAGAAATCGGCATTCACAACGAATTTGAAAAAGAACTGAAAATCATGAGATATGACGCACCTTTAAAGCTTCTATCCACTAATAATGATGCCTAATTTGAGAGGTAATAGAATGAGTAATATACATCCAGACGAATTATACGAACAGCTATGTGAGAACGCTACAAGCAGAAAGAAGAAAACGCTCACTCTTGTGCATGAAGTATGCAGGAAACAGAGTGAATCAGATGTGAAAGACTTTTCTCTTGGTACTATTGCGGGACTCATGACTGATAAAGGAGGCTTAAGTGAGCAGGCTTTGCGAAACAAAAACGCAGAGCCTTACAGACTCCTTATCAGTAGGTGGGCTGAGTATTCTAATACAACCACCAAAAAGCCCAAGAAAAAGGCGGTAACAACGCTTAATGATGAGATACTGTCACAGATCTCTGAGCCAACCGTCAAAGCTCTTGTAGGCATGATAATTGCTGAAAACAAGAAGCTCAAAAATGAAAACAACATGCTCAAGAATCAGACCTGCATCACAATAGACATGCGAAATCAGAAAAACGCAACATCTCCAACCTCAGATGTGGTCGTAGTATCTGCACTTGATAATCTGACTGAAACAGAGATCGATGCATTAAAAGATGCTGTTTCAGACAACTTTTTCAAAGACAGAGGCTGGACTACTGACGAACAGGGACGAGTTAAGGAAAAAGGATATCCAGTTTATAAAACTGGATATGTTACAGCTATAAAAAAGATACTTGAAGAATTATAGTCATAAAAAAGAGCATTTATAACCGTAAAGTTATAGATGCTCTTTTAGTTTGATTATATAGTTTGATTATATGTAATCAAACTATTTTCCGCTTAATATAAGGCTTTACTGATATTTATTATACTATTTACCTTATATTTTCGATAAGTGACTCTCATTTATTTTTATATTTAACTTAACTAAAATATTTTACCTATTTTTCTGTTAATCTACAAGAAGTTTCCTACAATAATATTTTAATCCTTTTTGAGCATTCTCTTTCTTATAAATATAAAAATCGTACCAAACTTTCAAAGTTTAGTACGATATCTCCACTATAATAGGATTATTTCCTCTCGACTATCCAACCAGCTTATCTAACATTCCTACAATCTTTTCTCTTTCACCACAGCCATTAGTCTTAAATCTTAATAATGGAATTTCATACAAATCCATTATGCGATCCTTTAATAAATCTCTTGAAGCCTGTACGGTATCCTTTTTATGAAATTCATATCCATCAACTTCAATCGCTAAAACCGGCTTTTTACTGATTCTGTTGTAAATCAGAAAATCCAGATGTGTTGCAGGATTCATTGCATACTGGCACTCCCTGTCATTTAATAGTTGAGGATTTTTAATCAGCATATTCAATGGAAAATGACAAACAACATCTAAACTTAAGACATTTCTTCCTTTTATTTTCGTCAAATGTGTGTCCCAGCAGAACACAAGTGAGGCGCCTTTGCTTTCTTCAATCTTTGTTGTTTTTAGTCGATCTTGAACTGCTTTTGTTGCACCAATCTCCATATGTATCACCTGCTCATCTCAAGTATTCTTTTTACTTCATTCTGTAATTCATCACTAAAGTCTGATAAATCATTATATGTAATTACTTTCAGTCTAATGAGACGAACAATATCCCATATTACCTCTGATTTTTTCAGTTCCATGACAACTCCCGGATGACGTTTATCTTCTTTTATCCGTTTTTCAAGTTCCCAGAATTTCTCTGATGCAGGCTTTTTATCACCATTCAGAAAATTTACATACTCTTTAACAAGACCTTCCATGTAATTTTCCTGCCAGCCTGATAATTTTTCTCGAAATAATTTCCAATCCCTTTTACTTATGTCCATGATTTTGAACCTCCTCAGTCTCATGTTAGTCTCAACAAACGATTTCAAAAATGAGACTGTCTTGAGACTACAACTTTATAATTTACCTGCAAATCCCGGTTTTATCGCGTTTTGCTATATCATAGAGTCTCACTCAGTCTCAAATCTCGTGAGACTTCGTTGAGACTAACTTTGAAATATTCGTTTTTCAGAAAGCTCTTTAATCGTCTCTCTTTAGAAAGCTTTTTCTTAGAATATTCTGATTTTAACCACTTGATTTTTCTCAAAATTTCTATGACATTTTCTATGACATTTCTACGACATTTTCTGTGACATTTCCCATCTTCATTATAAGCGTTACCTAAAACAAATTTGTGCCTTTAATCAATTCAATTTTTACCTTCTCCCTACTTCCATACATAGAGCTTTTACTTTCATCAATAGTCTATACCTGATGTTTATTCTATGAATACATACTTTCCCTTTCCTTTACCATTTACCACTTTAACAACTTTCATGTCTCTAAGTTTTGTCATGACTGCTCTTGCTGTGGATGGTGAGCAATCAAGAATTTCTTTTATTTCTTTTGTTCCAAAAATCTGATTTTTCTCTATTTCATCATACACCTTAAGAATATTTGCTTTCGAAGGTTCATTATATTTTTGTTGCTCAATCGCCGACTTTATCATATCAACCGCCGATTTTTTATCGTCAATCGCCGACTTTTCTTCTCCAATCGCCGGCTTTTGGTAATCAATCAACGACTTATTGACTGCAACAGCCAATTTTTTAAATGAATCAGCGGTTTTTTCAACAATAGTTTTTCCAACTTTTGAATTATAAATAACTGCCTGCAACATAAAAGCATTTGTATGATAAACAGGATCTTTTAGTCCCACCTGCTCCAACTCATTACGCAGTCTTTCATTAACGCTTTAAATGTTTCTTATTGACATTATGAATTTATCGTACTAACCTAAACTCGTAGAATATATTTCAATAAAGGTAATGTTTCGAAAACTTTTGGTTCCGATTATAATAGAGCAGCTTTTAGCATCTCTCATTGGAACCTGCCAGTGCAAATCTCTGCTTTGAGACGGTTCCCTTTATCACAATTACCAAGCCAATCTGCTGGGTACCATTCTTCATTATTCACAATTCTGTATAAATAAAGAACAACTCATGTGGGATTGGGGATATGCCTCACTCATTATTGGAACAAGAAAATAACTGCAAAGGAGATTTTTACTATGAAAGAAATAATTTTAGGAAATCACATACGAAAGGTTCCTTCAGTTGCTGTTGGATGCATGCGCCTTTCTGAAAAATCGAAGGATGAGATGAATCGTTTTATTCATGCAGCTCTGGAACAAGGTGCATATCTCTTTGATCACGCGGATATCTACGGTGATGGTATGAGCGAGAGCATATTCGGCGAAGCGTTCGCAGATGATTCATCCATAAAGCGTGAGGATATTTATCTTCAGTCAAAATGTGGCATCCGTCAAGGCTTCTATGATCTCTCAAAGGAGCACATTCTGAAATCTGTCGATGGCATTTTACAAAGGCTCCATACAGATTATCTTGATCTTTTGCTTCTTCACCGTCCGGATACACTCGTAGAACCGGAAGATGTTGCTGCTGCATTTGATGTTCTTTATGAAAGCGGAAAGGTACGCCATTTTGGAGTTTCAAACCATAAGCCGATGCAGATTGAACTGCTGCAGAAATATGTCCGCCAACCACTCGTTGTCAATCAGGTTCAGTTCAGCATCCCTGTTTCCAATCTTGTTGCAAATGGCATGGAAGTCAATATGGAAACCCCAGGTTCAATCGATCACGATGGAAGTCTGCTCGACTACTGCCGCCTCCACAATATCACTCTCCAGGCATGGTCTCCGTTTCAGATGCCGGCATGGAAAGGCTGCTTTCTCGGAAGCGACGAATACCCTGAACTGAATAAAAAACTTCATGTGATTGCCGAAAAATATAATGTCAGCGATACTACTATTGCGGCTGCGTGGATTTTACGTCATCCGGCAAATATGCAGATTGTTACCGGCACTGCAAGTGAAAGCCGCTTGAAAGAAATTATCGCGGCGTGCGATATTACTCTGACTCGTGAGGAATGGTATGAGCTGTACCTGGCGGCAGGTCATCTGCTTCCGTAGGGATTATCGATTACCAGCATTATTTTCAAAATGCTGGTAATCCTTAGAATTAGCAAGTTGTACAAAAGAATCTTCTCTTTTACGAAGTCTGGTCTCATAAACGAGATAAAGGTTCTGGCAGATGCAGAGCTTGTGTTGAGCAGATCAGAGTACACGACCTCAGACACAGTCACGCCAGCTTACTTATTAATCAGGGCTGTGATGCCTTGATGTTAGCAGACAGGCTCGGACATGAAAAGGTATCCACAACACTTAACACATACTCCCATCTGTTTCCACATAAACAGCAGGAACTTGTGCATAGTCTGGAGTCACTGCAGGCAACAGATTCGCCAACACCTGAACCACCATCTGATAACCCTCTGCTTGAAGCCGCAGGTATCACATGTGAAGTGCCGCAGACTCAGAGCAACGGCTCAGATGTAACAATCCGACCTCAGTTTGGACCTCCGTTAGTACCATCAAATACCGCATCAGGGAAAATCATCCAGATGCCACAAAGAAAGATCATATAGAAGAAATCCAGCAGTCATCAGGGTTTCTTGCTATTAAAGTTAATGACAACCATATGAAAACGATAGAAAAAAAGTAGTTGCTATTAGTAGCAAATTAGTAGCAGTGCAAAAGAAAAAGTCTCGGAATCCGCTTGTTTAGCGGGTTCCAAGACTTGTGACTTCTACTCAAACTCTTGGGCGGAAAGATTTATCTGGCTGTTTCTTGGTACACATTTGTGTGTTTTATTCTTCACATTCATCTTATTTTGCATTTTTGTGTACCTAATCTAAAATTTTTAGAGCCAAAATGGAGCCATCAATCAACTTGTTTTTTATGAGTTTTTCCAACTACTAATTTAGAGTATATTAACCAATTTCTTAACAGCTTATGTTTCCATTTTATACTTACTTCGTTCCACTTATCTACTTTCATTTCATCCAATATATTAGTAAATACCTCTAAAGGTTCCTTATTTGTCGTTTTAATTTGTTCTAAATACTGACAGACATACTCTAAACCCAAAAGTTTTTCTCTAATATATGCTCTTTTTTCATTGGGTTCCTTGCCAAGAAACTCCAATCCGTTTTGTGTTATTTCATATTCACTTCTAGATATAGGTCTAACAAGCCCTAAAAAACATGCATCTATTAGATGACCATTTAAACTTGATCTTTTCATCGATTTTTTTAGTTCTTGAATTGTCATACCTTCTTTATTATCAGCCAATAGTTCCACTACTTTGATAATTTGTGCCAACATCGTCGTTGGGAAAAAAATTTCATCACTTAAAAAATCACCAATTTCTCTTCCCAGGTTATTCGTTGAAATAGTATTATTTTTATCCATATTAACCATTGTAGCAGCAGATAACCATTTACACATAACCTTACTATATTGCTCCCAAATTTTATCTGTTGCATCTATAAACGGCATTTCACTTATTAATATATTTTTAACTTGTTTCAAAGTTAATTTCTTATTTTTCTCCAATTCCAAAAGTATTTTTTTAATCAAAGTATTATCCATTAATATATTAGCTAAATATTT
>OIEG01000269.1_pt1 | contig 24164 bp, 25 predicted proteins | sample 1581751 | NCBI WGS metagenome assembly OIEG01 (sample SAMN01760950, study PRJEB22395) | human gut metagenome | reverse complement strand
TGCAGCTGCACCGGAAGCAGCAGAAAGCCATGACATTGCTTCTGATAAAGTGATCACCTCCCCATTAGTAGGAACCTTCTACAGTTCTTCTTCCCCGGATGCAGAAAGCTTCGTAAAAGAGGGAGATACTGTGAAAAAGGGACAGGTACTTGGCATTATTGAAGCTATGAAGCTGATGAACGAGATCGAAAGCGAATATGACGGCGTTATTGAAGCGATCCTTGTAAATAATGAGGAAGTAGTAGAGTACGGACAGCCATTATTCCGTATTAAATAAGATGTCCTCCTGGAACCTTTCCAAATAAAAAAGGTTCCGGGAGAACATTGGTTCCGAGAGAAAATAGGAGGGCAACAACCATGTTAATGGGTATTAAAGAAATCCAGGAGATCATTCCGCACAGACATCCATTTCTCCTGGTAGACTGTATTGAAGAATTAGAGCCGGGCGTAAAGGCAGTTGGCTACAAATCTGTTACTTATGATGAGCCATATTTCAGAGGCCATTTCCCACAAGAACCGGTTATGCCGGGCGTTCTGATCGTGGAAGCACTGGCTCAGACCGGCGCTGTAGCGATTCTTTCCCAGGAGAATTTCAAGGGAAAGACTGCATATTTTGGCGGCTTAAATAACGTAAAATTCAAGCACAAAGTAGTTCCGGGAGACCGTTTAAGACTGGAATGTGAGATCATCAAGCAGAAGGGACCGGTTGGCGTAGGAAAAGCAACTGCTACGGTAGACGGCAAGATCGCAGTTGTTGGCGAACTGACCTTTATGATCGGATAGATAATACTGGTCCATAGGAGATTTGAAATGTTTAATAAGATATTGATCGCAAACAGAGGTGAGATCGCAGTCCGCATCATCAGAGCCTGCCGTGAAATGGGCATTTCAACGGTTGCAATATATTCCGAGGCTGACAAGGATGCAATGCACGTTCAGCTTGCCGACGAAAGCTATTGCGTAGGCGGAAACAGAGTAGCTGACAGCTACCTCAATATGCCCGCAATACTCACCGTAGCCGTTGAAAGCGGTGCACAGGCTATTCACCCCGGTTACGGACTTTTGTCCGAAAACGCAAAGTTTGTTTCACTTTGCGAGCAGTGCAACATCAACTTCATAGGTCCTACCTCTGATATGATTAAGCTCCTCGGCGACAAGGACAACGCACGTAAAACAATGCGTGCCGCAGGCGTTCCCGTAACTCCCGGCTGCGATATTGTTGAAAACGTAGAGCAGGCTGTTGAAGAAGCAAAGAAAATCGGATTTCCTCTGCTTATCAAGGCTCGTTCGGGCGGCGGCGGAAAGGGAATACGTAAGGTTGACTCAATCGAGCAGTTCGAGGAGGCTTTTCTCTCAGCTTCTGCCGAGGCACAGGCGACCTTCGCCCACGGCGCCTGCTACATAGAAAAGTTTATTCATCCCGTAAAGCACATTGAAATGCAGCTTCTCTGCGACAAGTACGGCAACACAATCTGCCTTGGCGAAAGAGAATGTTCCGTTCAGCGCAAAAATCAGAAGATGATTGAAGAAAGTCCCAGCCCAGCGCTTGACGAAAAGACACGTAAGGAAATGATGGTTGCCGCAGTCAAGGCGGCAAAGGCTGTTAACTATGTAAACGCCGGTACTGTTGAATTTCTGCTTGACAAGAACAACAACTTCTACTTTATGGAAATGAACACCCGCTTGCAGGTTGAACACGGCGTAACCGAAATGGTGACGGGACTTGACATAGTTCAGTGGCAGATAAGAATTGCCGCAGGAGCAAAGCTTTCACGCACACAGGACAGTATTTTCACTCACGGCAACGTAATTGAGTGCAGAATCAATGCCGAAAATCCCGACAAGGGGTTCCGTCCGAGCTGCGGAAGAATCAAAAGACTTCACATTCCGGGCGGCTCATTCGTGCGCTTTGATACTGCAATTTTACAGGATTACTTTGTTCCGCCTTACTACGATTCGATGATAGGCAAGCTGATTGTTCAGGCAAGAAGCCGTTCGGAGGCTATCAGAAAAATGAAGATGGCTCTGTCCGAGCTTGTTATCGAGGGCGTTGATATAAACCGTGATTTGCTTGCCGAAATTTTATCGGACGAGCAGTTTGTAAGCGGTGAATATACAACCGACTTTATGGTGGATTTTGAAAAACGCCGCAACAGTAAATAATGTTACAGATTTTGATTTTTGGCGTTAATTCTGATTTATTCAATTTAATGTAACAACTGAAAACCGAAAGGTTATGGAGTTATTATGGATTTATTTTCTTTCAGAAAACCGAAAAATGAGCTTGAGTCGCTTCCCGATGAACAGCAGAACGTGCCGTTTATTCCCGATGAAATGTGGATAAAATGCCCTAAGTGCAACACAATGCTTCTCACTACCGATATGGAAGAGAATCTGCACGTCTGCACAAAGTGCGACCACCATTTCAGAATGAATGCAAAGCAGAGAATTGCAATGTTTGCCGACGGCGACAGCTTTGTTGAGCACGACGCAGATTTGGAGAGTAAGAATATTCTTGATTTTCCCGGCTATGACGCAAAGCTTGAAAAGGCGAGAACAAAGGGAAGCAAGGAGTCTGTAATCTGCGGCGAATGTAAAATCGGAGGAATCAACACTGTACTCTGCGCAATGGACCCTGATTTTATGATGGGCAGTATGGGAACGGTTACAGGCGAGAAAATTACCCGTGCGTTTGAGTATGCAACAGAAAATAATCTTCCGATTGTAGTATGTACTGCCGCAGGCGGTGCAAGAATGCAGGAGGGTGCACTGTCACTTATGCAGATGGCAAACGTTTCAGCAGCAGCCAAGAGACATAGTGACGCAGGACTCTTATATGTTGTATGTACAACAGACCCTACAATGGGCGGTGCTACAGCAAGCTTTGCAATGCTTGGAGATATAATCATATCTGAACCGGGTGCAATGATTGGATTTGCAGGAAAGCGAGTAGTAGAGCAGGTTACAGGTGAAGTGCTTCCGGATAATTTCCAGAGCGCAGAGTTCCAGTTAAAGAACGGATTTATAGATGATATCGTGCCAAGACAGGAACAGAGGGCATATCTTGCTAACATTCTTGCAATACATGCAGAAACAGTAAGTGCATAACAGTATTGCATTGCAATATAAGGAGAAAGATTAATCATGACAAACGAGAATTTAAGTGTTTATGACAGAATCTGCCGTACAAGAAAGAGCGGCAGAGCAACTGCATCGGATTATATAAATGCTACAATAACTGATTTTGTAGAACTTCACGGTGACAGATGCTTTGCAGACGACCATGCCATTGTTGGAGGTATCGGACGACTTAACGGAAAGCCTGTAACTGTAATCGGAATTGAAAAAGGAAGAGATTTAAACGAAAGACTTTTAAGGAATTTTGGCTGCGTTCTTCCAGAAGGATACAGAAAAGCATTAAGACTTATAAAGCAGGCTGAAAAGTTCCACAGACCTGTTATCTGTTTTGTTGATACACAGGGTGCTAACTGCGGTAAGGGCGCAGAAGAAAGAGGACAGGGACAGGCAATTGCCAACAACCTGTATGAGCTTACAGATGTTAAGACACCTATTATATCAGTAATGATTGGTGAAGGCGGGAGCGGTGGCGCACTTGCACTTGCTGTTGCGGATGAAGTATGGATGCTTGAAAATGCATATTATTCAGTAATCACACCTGAGTCATGTGCAAGTATTCTATTCAAAGATCCTAAGAGAGCGCCAGAGGCAGCAGAACATCTCAAGCTTACAGCATCAGACCTCAATAAAATGGGTATCGTAGAAAAGGTTGTTGAAGAACCGGAAGATTTTTCAGAAGAGAAAGAAACATCACATTTTATGAAAAAGCTTGCTGACGACCTTTCAAAAGAAATAAAGCAGTTAGAGAAGAAGCCGGTTGATAAGCTTCTTGATGACAGATATGAGAAATACAGAAAAATAGGCCGTTACAGCGAATACAGTGAGGCAGTAGGAGAGGTTCCTGGAGCAGCACAGTTACTTGGTGTATCACAAGCTCCTGCAAGAAAGAGAAGAGGATTATTTGGACGTGGCTAAGATATTAGTTTTAAATGGAAGTCCACATAAGAGTGCCAGCACTACAATGGCGGTAACCAACGCATTTGTAAAGGGAATGTGCGAAGGTGGTGAATACGAGTCGGAGATAATTACTATCTCCGACTTAAATGTTACTCCATGCATGGGCTGTCTTTCATGCTGGGCAAGGACTGAGGGCGAGTGTGTTATCAAAAATGATGACATGCCGGCAGTTAAGAAAAGAATAGAAGAAGCAGACATTATAATTGAAAGTTATCCGTTGTATTTCTTCGGCATGCCAGGACAGATGAAGCTTTTCACAGACAGACTTTTAAGCATGATGTGTACTTACAGGGGACAGAAGCCACCTGAAAATGGCGAGTCATTTCACGGCATAAGAAATCCAAAGACGGGACAGAAATTGGTTCTTATATCGGGATGTGCTTATTCGGAGTCAGAGTCAGTCTATGATTCGCTTCTTAAGGAATATGAGTGCATATGTGGTAAAAATGGATTTACAGCAATTCTATGTCCACAGTTAAAGACATTAATTGAACTGGGTGCAAGTTCAAGACTTGACAGATATTTGTCAAAGTATGAGGCGGCTGGAAAAGAGTTTGCTGCGACAAAGCATTTGTCAGAGGAGACAAAGCAGAAGCTGTCAAAAGCTCCATTTTCAGAGGCAGTGTATAAGAATCTGCTTGATAATTTCTGGAGGGAGCAGAAGGAGGGCTAAATCCTCTCCTCGTCAATGGACTCGGATTTTACTTCGTAAAACAAGGAGGATGAGATTTGATAAAGATAGTTGTAGATTTGCTTGGTGCTGACAAGCCGCAGACAGAGCTTGTTTTGGGTGCAATCAGGGCAATCAGTGAGAATAAAGATTTGTATGTATATCTGATGGGAAGGAAGGCCGAGCTGGAGGATTTCCTTGCCAATGTAACTTATGATGAATCGCAGCTTGAGATAGTGGACTGCACACAGGAGATAACTAATTATGATGACCCGGTTGACGCTTACCACGATAAGACTGATTCGTCCTTAATCAAGGGACTTAAAATGTGCCGCATGAATGAGGATATCGGTGGATTCGTGACATGTGGTGCAACAGGAGTTGTGCTTATAAGTTCTATCCTTATACTTGGCAAGTTAAATGCGACAAGACCGGCACTTTCAGTAGTTCTTAATGGCCGTAATGACAAGCCATTCTGTATAGTTGACTGCGGTGCCAATATTGACTGCAAGGCAGACCGTTTTGTCGATTTTGCAAGACTCGGTGTAGCTTACATGAAGACACTCGGAATTGAGAATCCGACAGTTGCAACACTTTCTAATGGCATTGAAGCTGGAAAGGGAAGTGATGTTATTAAGGAAGCTCATGAGCTTTTAGAAAAATGTGGTTTTAATTTCACAGGTAATATTGAAGGCAAAGAAGTGTTAGACGGCAACGCAGATGTTGTTGTATGTGATGGATTTGCAGGAAATGTGCTTCTTAAATCAATCGAGGGAACAGCAAAGGTTGTGTTTGATGATATAAGAAGGGCAGCAGCAGGTGCATCTGATACCCAAAAGGCACAGCTTGAGGCACTTATTGGCAGACTTGAGCCAAAGTTTGATTACAACAATGAAGGCGGAGCAATTCTTCTTGGTGTTAAGAAACCGGTTGTCAAAGGACATGGAGCAGCAACGGACAAAACAGTGTATAATACAGTTAAGATTGCTTATGGACTTGCAAAGAATAATCTTGTGGAGAAGATAAGCGAGGAATTTGAGAAAAAGTAACATCCATTGAGGTGATTGAATAATGCAAAGAGAGAAAAACAACAATTTTATTCTTGATTTCACAGGTGTATATGATGATGAATTTGCTAAGGAAAAAACATCACTTACATGGATAGACTGCACTGATATTACAGGATGTGATATGTATGTATCAGACGAAGCTGAAAAACAGATAGGTGAAAGAGTTGATTCTGTTGGAATTCATGGAATACATTTTATTGATTCGGGTAACTACCATTATGTTACTAAGATAATGACTGACAGAATTAAGGAACCGTTTTCTTTAGTTGTATTTGATCACCATACCGATATGCAAAAACCTATGATTGAAGGATTAACAAGCTGCGGAGACTGGGCAGGAAAGGTGATTAAAGACAATCCGTATATTTGCCAGCTTATTCTGGTGGGACCAGAGAAGAAAGATATTAATGCGATTGGGTTAAGAAGTAATAAACTTATAACATATTCAGCACAGGAGATAAGAGCCGAAGCAATGGAATCTAAAACAAACCAGATTGATTTATCAGTTCCTGTATACATATCTATTGATAAGGATGTTCTTGATGAAAGCATAAGTGAAACCAATTGGAGTCAGGGACATATGAAGCTTGGGACATTAGAGCATATGCTTGGGATAATTATAAGAAACCAGAAGGTTTTAGGTATTGATATATGTGGAGAATGTGATACAGATATGCCGCTTCCTGAATATATGGAAGATGAGGAAAAGAACGGAGAACTTAATAAAGAATTATATAATTTTCTTTTAAAACGACTGAAAAAATATAGTTTATAAATATTTTATAATTCCGCAATCCCGCGTAAACACTGGGTTTGCGGAATTTTTTAATTGGAAAATAAAAATAATTAGCACTCACCTATTGACAGTGCTAATAAAAAGGTATATAACATAGCCAAGAACAAAGGAAGGGAACCAAAAGAGGTACGAAAGTAAAGGAAAGTACCTCAAGAGGTTACTGAAACATCCCGGTTCCAAAGAAACAAGGTAACAAGATAATGATATATGTTAAAGGAGGAATGACTTATGTTGATGCCTAGTATTTTTGGAGAGAATTTATTTAATGATGATTGGATGGACTTCGGATTTCCTGAAGTTGACAAGGCTTTATATGGTAAGCATGCAAATAATGTAATGAAGACTGATGTTAAGGAAACTGATACAGGTTATGAAGTTGATATTGATCTTCCAGGATTTAAGAAGGATGAAATTAATGCACAGCTTGATAACGGTTACCTTACAATAAGTGCTGCTAAGGGACTTGATAAGGATGAAAAGGATAAGAAAGGTAAATACATCCGTAAGGAAAGATATGCTGGTGCTATGAGCCGTAGCTTCTATGTAGGTGAAGGTATCACACAGGAAGATATCAAGGCTAAGTATGAAGATGGTATCTTAAGACTTTCAGTTCCTAAGAAAGAAGCTAAAGCAGTTGAGAATAAGAAGTACATTGCTATTGAAGGCTAATGACTAATCATTTATTATTGAATTAGAAAGGGAGCGATTGTTATGGATAAGAATCCAAAGCATCCATTAAAGAAAAAGAAAGTACATCAGAAGATGAATGTTGCAGACCACAGTGTCGAGGAACAGGCAGCTTTTGGTAAGCATAAGAAACACACATATGAATAAATGATTTTAATCCCGTGGCGGTTGTATGACCGTCGCGGGATTTTTATTTAATCAGCAATTGCTAAATATAAAATTTTAAGAATATATGCCATTGGAAGCCGCGTGTGTGGTATTATAGAAACTGTTTAAAAATATGTGGAAAGAAGGCAGGGTTTATATGTCATTAGAAAAAGCACTTGGATATCTGGAGAAAGCAGGATACAGAGAGCATGTAATACAGCTTGGTGAATCAACAGCCACGGTTGCAATGGCAGCGGAGGCACTTGGAGTCGAGCCAGGAAGGATAGCCAAGACAATGTCTTTTCTTCAGGGCGACAAGGCAGTATTGATAATCACAGAAGGAACTGCGAAGATAGATAACAGAAAATATAAAGACACATTTCATGTAAAAGCAAAGATGATACCATTTGAAGAGGTTGAGAATATAATCGGACACGCTCCCGGTGGAGTCTGTCCATTTGGCATTAATGAGGGCATTGATGTATATCTTGATGAAAGCCTTAAACAGTTCGATATTGTGTATCCGGCAGCAGGTGACGACCATTCTGCGGTGAAACTTACAATTGCTGAGTTAGAAGACGCTTCACAGGCTAAGGGCTGGGTTGATGTGTGCAAGGAGGCGGAAAATGTTTAACAGAGAAGATAACACATATAACGAAATCAGGGAAAAGTCATTATTCCAGTGGCTTGATGAGATGGAAAAGCATGAAGACATAGCGGTTCGTGGAGGTGTTAAACTGACACGGGAATATATACAGCATTTAAAAGATGAAAATAAGAGGCTTGAAGAGCAGAATAAGCTGAAAAATGAATATCTTAAGAAGGTTGTGGGAAGATAAAGCATTTACAAGGTAGAATCATGAACATACAGGTAATAAAATCCAGAAGAAGAACAATAGGAATAGAGGTTCACGCAGATGGGAAAGTGATAGTAAGAACTCCATTGCGAATGTCATCAGCAGCGATTAACCGATTTATAGAAGAACATGATGAATGGATCAGGAAGAAACTGGATTTTGTCAGACAGAAATCAGATAACAGACACGGTACAGGTGCGCCGGGTATTGAATGTCTGTCGAATCAGGAACTTGATAATATAAAGGATACATTTGAAAAGAGAGTACAGTATTACTGTGATATAATGAATGTGAGCGTTGGAAGAATAACTATCCGTAACCAGAAAACAAGGTGGGGAAGCTGTAGTTCTAAAGGCAATGTGAATTTCAACTACCAGTTGTATTATATGCCGCAGGAGCTGATGGATTATGTAATCGTGCATGAGCTTTCGCACAGAAGGCATATGAATCATTCGGCAGAATTCTGGGCGGAGGTTGAAAAATACTGTCCGGAGTATAGAACATACAGAAAGCAGTTAAAGGGATATGAACTTACTTAGAGGAGGCATTTTAAGGATTATTAGATATGGATATTAACAGATACATGGAATTGCTTGACAGGGCAGAGAAACTAAAGAATAATACACGCCATTCATGGACATCTTCCGGTAGGCATGAAAGCGTTGCTGAACATAGCTGGAGGCTGGCATTTATGGCATATTTCATGAAAGATGAATTTCCTGATGTGGATATTAATAAAGTTATATTAATGTGTATGATGCATGATTTTGGGGAAGCATTTACAGGAGATATTCCAGCATTTGACAAGACTTCTGATGACGAGAATACAGAAGAAAATGTAATCAAAGAGTGGATTGATTCTCTGCCAGAGCCATACAGGACAGAGCTTGCAGAACTTTTTGCCGAGATGAAGGAGAGAAAGACAACAGAGGCAAAGTTATATAAGGCATTAGATAAGATGGAAGTTGTGATTCAGCATAACGAAGCAGATATAAGCACATGGCTTCCATTGGAATACGATCTGCAGCTTACATATGGTGAGAAAGAGACAGCTTTTTCAGATGCGACAAGGAATCTTAAGAAGAGAGCTAATGAGGATAGTCTGGCGAAGATGAAGAAGAATAAATAGGTAAGATGATTAGGCGTAAGAGAAATCTTGCGTCTTTTTTGTTAATTGAGTAAATTGCCACTCAATTTTATCATATTTATTTAAATGATAAAATTAAATTGACCACAATGAATATGTTATGTATAATGATTACATAAATAGTGACAGGAGGGATTGATGAGAAGTTTTGATTATAAAGAAGAATGGAAAAAACTGCTTACTCCAGAGATAGTAATGTATTTAACACAGATTCATGAATTTAAGGGTGAGCAGACTTTATTTATAGAGGCAAAAGCTGATACATTATCGCAATTGGTTGATATAGCTAAGATTCAGAGTATAGAGGCTTCTAATAAAATAGAGGGGATATATACATCAGATGAACGGTTGAAGGCACTGGTGAAGGACAGTACAAGACCCAGAACGCGCAATGAGCGAGAAATAGCGGGGTATAGGGATGTATTGAATACTATTCACGAGAATCATGATTATATTCCTCCGAAACCTTCAATTATTTTACAATTGCACAGAGATTTATATAAATTTGAAGGAATGGATATTGGGGGCAGGTATAAAACATCTGATAACATTATTGAAGAACAGGATGCAGAGGGAAATAAATCTGTCAGATTCAGACCGATGCCGGCATGGGAAACACCGGAGGCAATTGAAAAAATATGTCAGTCGTATGATGAAGCATTAAATTCGGAGAATATAGATGCACTTATTATTATACCAATGTTTGTTCTGGATTTTCTGTGTGTGCATCCATTTAATGACGGGAATGGAAGAATTAGCAGATTACTGACTTTATTATTGCTGTACAGGTCAGGATATATTGTGGGTAAGTATATAAGTATAGAGAAATTAATTGAGCAGACTAAAGAAATATATTATGAAAGTCTTCAATTAAGCTCTGCTGGCTGGCATGAGAACAAGAATGATTATGAGCCATTTGTTAAATATATGCTGGGAGTTATTGTTGCAGCATATAGGGATTTTTCATCGCGAGTAAGTCTGCTGACTACACAGGGAATGTCAAAGCCAGACAGAGTTAAAGAAATTATCAGGGCAACTCTAGGACCTATAACCAAGACAGAGATATTAGCCAAATGTCCAGATATAAGTCAGGTGACAGTTCAAAGGGCGCTTGCGGATTTAGTTGATAAAGGTGATATTGTCAAACTTGGTGGTGGAAGATATACCAAATATATATGGAATAATTAAATAACAGGAGATATGACGAATGATTACAGGTGAATTAAAGAATAAAATTGATGGATTATGGGATATATTTGCAGCAGGAGGACTGGTTAATCCACTTGAAGTAATTGAACAGATTACTTATCTGATGTTCATACATGATTTAGATGATTCAGATAATACAAGAGCTAAAGAAAGTGCGATGCTGGGACTTCCATATCAGAGCATATTTGCAGAGGAAGTGAAGATAGGTGACAGAGTAATTGAAGGTACACAGTTGAAATGGTCAGTATTTCATGATTATCCAGCAGATAAGATGTATACGATAATGCAGGAATGGGTTTTCCCATTTATTAAGACATTACACAGTGATAAGAACAGTGCTTATTCTAAATATATGGACGACGCTATATTTAAACTGCCAACACCACTTGTGTTGTCGAAAGTAGTTGATTCTTTAGACGACATTTATAAAATGATGAATGAAGTTCAGACAGCAGATGTCAGAGGTGATGTGTATGAGTATCTTTTGTCTAAAATCGCACAGTCAGGACGAAACGGTCAGTTCAGAACTCCAAGACATATTATCAGAATGATGGTTGAGTTGATGAATCCATCAAGTGATGAGGTTATATGTGACCCGGCATGCGGAACATCAGGATTCTTAGTTGCTTCTGGAGAATATCTGAAAGAGAAGAAAAAAGATGAAATATTCTTTGACCGTCAGAAGAAAGACCATTATATGAATCATATGTTTTACGGATATGATATGGACAGGACAATGCTTAGAATTGGCGCCATGAACATGATGACACATGGAATTGACAATCCATTTATCGAATACAGAGATAGTTTATCGGATCAGAATACAGATAAAGATAAATATACTCTTGTGTTAGCAAATCCTCCTTTTAAGGGAAGTCTTGATGCAGAATCTGTATCAGGCGACTTGTTAAAAGTATGTAAGACAAAGAAGACAGAGCTTTTATTCCTGGCATTATTTCTCCGTATCCTTAAAGTTGGTGGACGCTGTGCATGTATTGTACCTGATGGAGTATTATTTGGCTCATCAACAGCACATAAAGCTATAAGAAAAGAGATTGTAGAGAATCAGAGATTAGAAGCAGTAATCTCTATGCCATCCGGTGTTTTCAAGCCATACGCAGGAGTATCTACAGCTATTCTTGTATTTACCAAAACAGAACATGGCGGAACTGATAATGTCTGGTTCTACGACATGACAGCAGACGGATTCAGTCTTGATGATAAGCGTTCTCCTATATCTGACAATGATATTTCTGATATTATTGAAAGATTCGGACATCTTGATAAGGAAGCAGACAGAAAGAGAACAGACAAGTCATTTATGGTTCCTAAAAAGGATATAGTCGATAATGACTACGACCTTAGTATTAATAAATATAAAGAAGTTGAGTATGTAGCAGTTGAATACCCACCAACAGAGGAAATTATGGCTAATATCCGTGAACTTGAGATGCAGATTGGCACGGAGATGGACGAGTTGGAGAAGTTGTTGGGGTTATAAAATAAAGAAAGGTAATACAAATTCGGATTTGTAGGGATGAGATAGATGAAAGTAAAAATAGGTGATCTGACAAATATAAAGACAGGAAAACTTGACGCAAATGCTTCTTCGGAAGATGGACAGTATCCATTTTTTACATGCTCAAGGGAACCATTGAAGATATCGACATATTCGTATGATTGTGAGTGTGTTCTAGTGGCTGGTAATGGTGATTTGAATGTTAAATATTATAAAGGTAAATTCGATGCTTATCAGCGAACATACATAATGGAAGATAATGGTAGTGGAAAGTTATACATTCCATATTTATATTACTTTATGGAAGCTTATATAGATGAGCTTAGAAAACAGGCTATTGGTGGAGTAATTAAGTATATTAAACTTGGAAACATAGCCGATGCGATGATTGAATTGCCATCAATTGATAATCAGAAATTTATAGTTGATATATTGGGAAAAGTGAAAGAAATATTAGATAAACGAAATGCTGAGATAAGTGCATTAGATGCGCTCATCAAAGCCCGATTTGTTGAATTGTTTGGGGATCCGGTCAAGAATCCAAAAGGATGGGAAGTTGTTACTATCGGAGATATAGCTACAGAAGTAAGGTACGGAACAAGTAAGCCTGCTGTTGAGGGTGGAAAGTATCCATATTTAAGAATGAATAATATTACTTCTGATGGACATTTGGATTTGAATGACTTGAAATATATCGATATTACAGAGGATGAAATAGAAAAGTGTGTTGTTAGAAAAGGTGATGTATTATTTAACAGGACTAATAGTATAGAGTTGGTTGGAAAAACAGCAGTATTTGATTTGTTAGATGATATGGTTATAGCGGGATATATTATTCGAGTAAGGCTAAATGAAAGAATATTGCCAGAAGTTTTTTCACAATATATGAATCTTGAAGCATTAAAGAATATATTGCGTTCTATGGCAAAGGGGGCTGTAAATCAAGCCAATATTAATGCACAGGAATTGCAGAGCATTAAAGTTTATATACCTGATATGGGGGCACAAAAAAAATTTATAGAGATAAAAGACCAGGTCGACAAATCAAAAGTTGCCGTACAAAAAGCATTAGATGAAACACAATTATTATTTGATTCATTAATGCAGAAATATTTTGGATAAAAGAAAGGAAGAAGAGTATTGGGAGAAGATAATAAAATACAATTATTTGAAAATCAGCCTATAAGGACTGCATGGAATGAAGAATTAGAAGAGTGGTATTTTTCCATAATTGATGTAGTGGCAGTATTAACTGAAAGTAAGGATGCAAATGCATATTGGAGAAAATTAAAACAAAGATTGATTAAAGAAGGAAATGAAACCGTGACAAATTGTCACGCTTTGAAAATGAAAGCAGCTGATGGAAAGAGAAGGCTGACAGATGTTGCAAACACAGAGCAGTTATTACGAATAATTCAATCTATTCCATCAAAGAAAGCAGAACCTTTTAAACTGTGGTTAGCACAGGTTGGAAGAGACAGGATTGAAGAAATAATTGATCCAGAATTGACAATTGATAGAGCTTTGGAAACATATGCAAAGAAGGGCTATCCAGCGGATTGGATTAATCAGAGATTACAGACTATTCGTGCCAGAAAAGAGCTGACAGATGAATGGCAGTCTCATGGAGTTCAGAAGGGAAAGGAATATGCAATTCTTACAGATGAAGTTACGAAAGCATGGTCAGGAATGAGTACTCGTCAATATAAGAATTATAAAGGCTTAAAGAAAGAGAACCTTCGTGACAATATGAGTACATTGGAACTTGCACTTAATATGTTAGCGGAAGCAACAACAACGGAACTCACAAAGGTTCAGAATCCATACGGATTGGAAGCAAATAGAAATGTTGCCAAAACTGGTGGGCAAATAGCCAGTGAAGCAAGAATGAGAATAGAAAAAGAGACAGGTAATCCAGTGATTACTAATCAGAATGCAGCAAGTTTGAATTCAGTTGTCACGGGAATGATTGAAGAAGTAACTAAGGCTGAAGAAAAGTAGACAAAAATATATAATTGTGGGGGAGATGTTGGTATATATTAAGGAGATACCAACATGGAAGAGAAAATTGTATTAGTATTAAATGAGATGTCTGAATATTTAACGATACCTCAGATGAAGAAATTGCAGGAAGTAATTATTAAAAATTTTGCAGAAAATGAAGTTGAGAAAACAAACATTTCTAATGATGAATTTTTAAAAATGTTTCTTGCAGCAAAGCAGATAGAGGGGTGTTCTGAGCGAACAATAAGTTATTATCAGACTACGGTGGAACATTTGTTATCGCAGACAAATACTAATGTAAGAAAGATAACTACAGAGGAAATGAGAGATTATCTGGCTAATTATCAGAAACGCAATAACTGTTCTAATGTTACCGTGGATAATGTAAGAAGGAATATATCGAGTTTCTTTTCATGGCTTGAGGAAGAAGATTATATTTTGAAAAGTCCAATGAAAAGAATACACAAAATTAAAACAAAAACAGTTGTCAAAAATACGATATCTGATGAGGGAATAGAGAAATTGAGAGACAACTGTAAAGAAAAAAGAGATTTGGCTATTATAGATTTATTGTATTCAACGGGCATAAGAGTGGGTGAACTTGTTAATTTGAATATAGATGATATTGATTTAGAAGGTCGCGAATGTGTTGTGTATGGTAAGGGCGATAAAGAAAGGCGGGTGTATTTTGACGCAAAGGCAAAGGTACATTTGAAAGAATACATAGCAGAACGACATGATAATAATAAAGCTTTATTTGTTACATTAGATGCACCGCATGACAGGTTGAAGATAAGCGGAGTAGAATTGAGACTCCGGAGGCTCGGACGAAAGTTGGAGTTGGAAAGAATACATCCGCACAAATTCAGGCGTTCAATGGCAACAAGAGCCATTGACAAGGGAATGCCAATCGAGCAGGTACAGAAAATACTTGGACATTCACAGATAGATACAACAATGCAATATGCAATGGTAAATCAGACAAATGTAAAAACATCTCATCAGAAATACATGTCTTGATGTTAAGTCAATTCGGATTTGTAGGGATGAGGTAGATGACAAATATAAAATTAGGTGATTTATGTAAATCATGTGCTGGTCAAATTAAAGTAGAAGATGGTGAACTAATAGATTATATTGATATTTCATCAATTGACAATGAAAAAAAGAAACTGATAGGATTTCAAACAATGCCATTTGGCGAATCACCAAGTAGAGCAAGAAAAGTTGTAAAAAAAGGAAGCATTTTGGTGTCAACAGTTAGACCAAATCTTAATGCAATTGCTGTGTTAGAGAATGATACTCCAAATATTTCGGTTGCCTCAACAGGATTCTGTATTTTGGATTGTAAAGATGATGTAGATAATAGATTTGTCTTTAATTTTTGTAAATCAAGAAAATTTATTGATGATATGGTATCAAAAGCAACTGGAGCTAGTTATCCTGCAGTAAGTGATAAGATTATTCGTTCAGCGTTGGTGCCAAATTATACATATGAAGAGCAGTGTAATATAAGTAAGGTGCTTGATAGTATTTCAGATATTATTGATAAAAGGGAAGCGGAATTATTTTCATTAGATGAACTTATCAAAGCCCGATTTGTCGAGATGTTTGGAGATTGTGGCAATATGGTTTCGATGAATGATTTATGTTTGATAATCACAGATGGAACACATCAACCACCGAAATTTCAAGAAACAGGCATTCCGTTTATTTTGGTATCCAACCTTTCAAATAATACTGTTACATACAACACAGAGAAGTATATTAGTGACGAAACATATAATGAGTTGTATAAAAGAACGCCGATTGAACAAGGAGATTTGCTACTGTCTACGGTAGGCTCTTATGGCCATCCAGCAGTTGTAACTGAGAATATAAAGTTTTTGTTTCAAAGACATATTGCATATTTGAAGCCTAGAAGAGAATTAGTTAACAGTTTCTATTTGCATGGTGCATTATTAGCACCAGATGGGCAGAGACAAATTGAAGAAAAGGTTAAAGGAATTGCACAGAAGACGCTTAATCTTTCGGATATTAGAAAGATTATGATACCATTACCTAAACTAGAAGAGCAAAATGCATTCGCTGACTTCGTCAAGCAAGTCGACAAATCAAAATTCATGAAATCCTTTTGAAGCCATTTTACACGGAATTTTTGGGAAAACAATAACATCGTGATACCTATAAGTAGTCGCATTTTTAAAATATTTATAGGACGAAAACAGCACTTGACTATGATCATAGTCGATGATAAACCTATAAAATGAAAGTATTAAGGTGATTTATAGGAATTTTTATTAGAAAATATGATGATACATGAGAAAAAAGTCAGAATAAGCCTATAAGGAAAAAGATATTTCTTAATTTATAGGAAACCAACAAAATTTTAAGCAAAAAATTCATTCAAACAGGATTTCAACCAAACAGCTATAATTCCAGAAAGCAGATTTTTGCGTTTCATTGAGTTTATATTATGATATAATGCAATAAATAGAACGTGTCAGGGGGATAAGGAATGGTTACTAATTTTGATTATCTAAAAAAAGAACCTAAGTTTTCAGGCTTTGCAAATGTGGCTATTTCTGCCGAGAGAATAATTCTTATGGATCCGGAGGCTAGTATTATTAACAGCCGAAGGGCAATGGAGTTTGCAATAAAGTGGATGTATTCAGTTGACTCTGCCTTGGAGATGCCTTATCAGGATAATCTGTATAGTCTGATGAATACGGATGAATACAGACAGATAGTGGGTTCGGATATATTAAGAAGAATGGAGTATATCCGCAGATGCGGGAATAACGTAGCACATGGTACCAAGAAGTTAGGAAGAGATGAAGCCATGCTTTGTCTTGAGAATCTGTTTATATTTATAGATTTTATGGCATGTTGTTATTCTGCTGGATATGAGGAACACACATTTGACAAGAATCTGATTAATGCAAGAATAGAAAAAGTTAAGAATTCAAAAGCAGCAACTGATACTATTAATGAAGAACTTGCCAAGGTACAGGAAAAGACTGCACAGCAGGAAGTTGACCTTAAGAAGTTAATAGAAGAAAATGCTTCACTTAAAGAAGAATTGTCTGCACGCAGGCGTGAGCAGCAACAGACATATGTGCCTAAGCCACTGGATTTATCTGAATATAAGACAAGAAAGTTGTATATTGATGCTATGCTTGTTGATGCTGGATGGACAGAGGGCAAAGACTGGCTTAATGAAGTTGAACTTGATGGAATGCCTAATAAATCAGAGACTGGATATGCAGATTATGTTTTCTATGATGACATGCACCGTCCACTGGCTGTTATTGAGGCTAAGAGAACCTGTGTAGATGTTTCGAAAGGACGCCAGCAGGCTAAATTATATGCAGATATATTGGAGAGAAAATATAAAAGAAGGCCAGTGATTTTCCTCACAAATGGTTTTGAAACACATATTATTGATGGACAGTATCCGGAAAGAAAATGTTCAGTTATTTATTCAAAAAGAGACTTGGAGAAGTGGTTCAATCTGTTGACCATGAGGACAAGTCTTAAACACATAACTATAGATAAGAATATTGCTGGGCGATATTATCAGGAATCAGCAATTAAAGCAGTATGTAATAGTTTTGATGAAAAGAACCGCCGGAAGGCTCTGCTTGTTATGGCAACAGGTTCAGGAAAAACAAGAACAGTAATTGCATTGTGTGATGTTTTATTAAAAGCAGGATGGGTTAAGAATATTCTTTTTCTTGCAGATAGAAATTCATTAGTAACACAGGCAAAGAGAAGCTTTGTAAATATGCTTCCTAATCTGTCATGCACTAATCTTGTAGAGGAGAAAGATAATTATTCCGCACATTGTGTATTTTCTACATATCAGACAATGATTAATTGTATAGACACAATTAATGATGATAATGGCAAGCTGTTTACATGCGGGCATTTTGATCTTGTTATATGTGATGAAGCACACAGGTCAATTTATAATAAATATAAAGACATTTTTACATATTTTGATGCTCCGCTTGTAGGTCTTACGGCCACGCCTAAAGATGAAATTGATAAAAATACTTATGAAGTATTTGAGTTGGAAAAAGGAGTACCTACATATGGATATGATTTGGCACAGGCAGTTAAAGATGGTTATCTTGTAGATTATGTTTCGGTTGAATCTAAGTTAAAATTCATTGAGCAGGGAATTGTATATGATGAATTGTCAGAGGAAGACAGAGAAGAATATGAGGAAACATTTGAAGATGAGAATGGAAGGCTGTCGGAGGCAATTGGTTCATCAGCTTTGAATACATGGATATTTAACGAAGATACAATTAAAAAGGTGTTAAATGTCTTAATGACTGAGGGCATTAAGATTGACTATGGACAGAAGCTTGGAAAGACAATTATATTTGCAAAGAATCATGATCATGCAGAGAAGATATTAGAGATATTTAATAAAGAATATCCACATTTACCAGATTATGCAAAGGTTATTGATAATTATATGACTTATGCACAGAGTGCAATTGATGAATTTTCTGATGCAAAGAAAATGCCGCAAATAGCGATATCTGTTGATATGCTTGATACAGGAATAGATGTTCCAGAGGTAGTTAATCTTGTGTTCTTTAAGAAGGTTATGAGTAAAGCCAAATTCTGGCAGATGATAGGAAGAGGTACAAGACTTTGTCCCGGCCTTTTGGATGGAGAAGATAAGGATAAGTTTTATATATTTGACTTCTGTGGTAATTTCGAATTTTTCCGTATGAATAAAGGAAAAGCTACAGCTAATATGATCGCACTTCAGGGCGCAGTATTTAATCTGAAATTCGAAATATCATATAAACTTCAGGATATTAAGTATCAGAATGACAGACTTATAATGTATAGAAATGCATTAGTAAAACAGATGAGTGAGAAAGTAAAAGAGCTTCCGAGAGATAATTTTGCGGTAAAACAACATTTAAAATATGTTGAATTATATTCAGTAGAATCTAATTATCAGACACTTACATATGAGGATACTTTAATTGTAAGAGAGGAGGTTGCACCTCTTATATTACCAGAAGAAGACGAGGCGAGTGCAGTCAGATTTGATGCACTCATGTATGGTATTGAACTGGCAAATTTGTTAGGGAATAAATATTCAAGAGCACGCAATGACTTATTAAAGAAGACAGCAGGCGTTGCAGGCGTAGCCAATATTCCGGAGATTCAGGCACAGTCAGATATTATTAATAAAATTCTTAATACTGATTATGTTGATAATGCAGATATTAATGATTTTGAAGAAATCAGACAAAGACTTCGTTCATTAATGAAATATCTGCCTCGTGGACCTGTACAGAAATATCAGACTAATTTCACAGATGAGTTACTCTCAACAGAATGGAAAGAGTCAGAGTTAGAGAATGATGAGTTAAAGAATTACAAAGCTAAGGCTGAATATTATATCAGACAGCATCAGGATAATATTGTTATTGCAAAGCTTAGGTCCAACAAGCCGCTGACATCAGACGATGTGAAGGCATTAGAGAATATCCTGTGGGAAGAAGTTGGAACAAAGACCGATTATGAGCATGAGGTTGGAACTAAACCTCTGGGTGAATTTGTCCGTGAGATTGTTGGGCTGGATATGAATGCAGCAAAAGAAGCATTTTCAGAATATCTGACAAATACTAATCTTGATAGCAGGCAGATATATTTTGTAAATCAGATAGTAGAATATATTGTCCATAACGGAATGATGAAAGATTTTTCAGTATTGCAGGAATCTCCATTTACTGATTATGGAAGTATAGTAGATATCTTTACAGATATGACAGTGTGGATGGGAATAAAGAAGGTTATTGATACGATAAATGCTAATGCCGCGGCTTAAATGATTAGCACAGCGGAATTACCAGACTATGCATATTGAGCGGAAACATTGGTAACTATAATCAGAGAAAAGAGGTATACATATGGAATTACAGGCAGTAATGGAGAAAAGAAGAAGCATAAGAAATTATAATCCCGAGCGAAAGGTTACTAAGGAGCAGCTTGAGGAACTTATTAAGGCAGCATCATATGCACCTTCATGGAAGAATCTGCAGACATCAAGATATTACTGTGTTTTATCTGAAAATGCGGTAAAAGAACTTAGAGAAAAATGTCTTCCGGAATTCAATCAGGCTAATTCAGACGGAGCAGGTGCATATATAGTCACAACATTTGTAAAGGGAATGGTTGGTTTCGATAAGAATACAGGCAGCCCGGTTAATGAGGCTGGTGACGGCTGGGGTTATTATGACCTTGGTCTACAGAATGAGAATCTGCTTCTTAAAGCGGCTGAACTGGGGCTTGATACTCTGGTAATGGGCATTAGAGATGGTGAGGCGTTAAGAGAATTGCTTAATATTCCAGACAGTGAAAATGTTGTGTCTGTTATTGCTGTCGGCTACAGGGGACAGGAGCCACCTGAAAGACCTAAGAGAAAAGAGCTTAATGCTGTCGCAAAATTTATATAATGATTATAAATCTAGAACTGGAGCAAGAAAGCTAATAGATAAAATGATGAAAGCAGCACAATACAAGCAGGCAGGCTTTGGAGTTATAAATCATGAGTATATTTAGAAAGAAACACATACAATCCTATGATAAAATGAACAAGAAACCAGTATTGAAGACAAGCATATGCACAGGTGAGCAGGTTGCGGGATTTCAGGATATCCATACCGGTAAGATAGAGGAGATAATGCTGATTAAGCAGGCTGCGGATATAGATACATTTAAACAAATGTATGGAATTGATGGAGAGATACCAAAGGTATACTAAATATTTACAGGTAAAGAGGACTATGAACATACCAGAAAGAGCAACGAAGGAACAGACAGAGGCAATAACACAGACAGAAGGCAACATAAGGGTTGCGTCAGTTCCAGGTTCGGGAAAAACATTTGTACTTACATATAGAATAGCATATCTTATAACAGAACTGTTTGTTGAGCCATCATCTATTGTGGCGCTTACATTTACGAACAAGGCAGCTTCGCAGATGAAGCACAGATTAAGGAATATTGTTGGTGATAACGCCAACTGTTTTACGGGAACATTTCACGGATATTGTAACATGTTTCTTAAAGAGGAGATTCACAGGCTGACATTTCCCAAGACATTCACGATTCTTGATAAGAAGGCAGAGCTGGAGATGATTAAGGACGTGGCAGAGGATATGGGAATATCGCTCAAAGACAATACTGCGAAGAAGATAATGAGTGATATAGACATAACCAAGAAGGATATGTCCTATGTTGAGCTTATGGCAGGCGTTGATAAGACAGAGCTTAAAAGAAGGGCTTCCAGCGAGAAAAACGTGGATAAAAAGGTTTTCTATAACTATCTTAAGAGACAGTGTGACAATTATGCTCTGGACTTTGAAGACCTTATTAATTTCACTTTATATATTTTAAACAGGAATGAAGATGTGCGGATTCGCTGGCAGGAAAAGTGCCAGTATGTACTGTGCGACGAGTATCAGGATGTTAATATGAAACAGGACATGCTGCTTCACATTCTAAGTGGTTTGTATCAGAATCTGTTTGTGGTAGGTGATGACGACCAGAATATATATACATGGCGCGGTTCTGACCCTGAATATATGATTAATTTTGACAAAACACATGAAAATGTGCAGGATTATTCACTTACTGAGAATTTCAGGAGTACTCCTCAGATTGTAAATGCAGCGAAATCCCTTATCTCTGCTAATCAGAACAGGCTTGAAAAGCAGATGATTTCTAACAGACCAGATGGCAATAAGCCGGTATTTAATGCGCTTGACACGGAGGAGAAAGAGTCTTTGTGGATAGCTGATACTATTCTTGATAATGTCGCTAAGAATATGAAGTACAGCGACCATACTATATTGGTGCGGGCTGCTTCACAGACAAGGTCGTTAGAGGAAGCATTTATAAAAAGAAAAGTTCCTTACAAGATACTAAGCGGTGCGAAATTCTATGAAAGCGAAGAGATAAGAACGGTGCTTTCATACATGAGAATGGTGTACAGCCTTACGGACATGGATTTGCTGTATACTATATCCAGACCGAGAAGGGGCTTTGGTAAGAAGTCTGTTGAGAAGCTTAAAAATGCAGCAGCACAGAACAACTGCAGTCTTTTCAAGGCACTTGGAAAGCAGATTGAAGATGGCGATATAACACAGAAAAATGTTATAGAATATTACAATGCAATCAGTGAATTGCATGATACATATGTTGCTTATACCTGTACTGATATAGTAAACAAATGTCTTGATATGGGATATCGTCAGGCATTGGAGCAGGATATCGACCAGACCAGACTTGATAATGTGTCAGAGCTTATCAGGACTATTACGGCATTGGAGGAAGATAATCAGGAAAAGGTTGAGCTGGCTGATCTGTTAAGCCATTTTGCATTATTTTCAGCTCAAGATGAGGACGGAGAGTATAATGTTGTAAAAGTAATGACAATTCATACAGCAAAAGGACTTGAGTTTGATACAGTATTTGTACCAGGACTCGTTGAAGGACAGTTTCCAAGCAGCAGGCTTCGTAATGAAGACGAATATGAAGAGGAAAGAAGATTGTTGTATGTTGCGATGACGAGGGCTAAGAATATGCTTTACCTCAGCACTTATAGAAAGAAAGATGGTCGTTTCGCTGCAAGACCATCAGCATTTTTAAGTGACATTGATACTAATCTTCTTGACTGTATCAACAACAGCAGAGTATTAATCAGAGGTGTGACTGAGCAGATGCTGCCAAAGGCCGTATTTGAGGTTGGAGATAAAGTCAGACATAAGGTATTTGGAACTGGCGAGATTGTTAAGGTAGATAAGGTTACACAGACATATGAAATCCAGTTTGAGAATATCAGGGGAACGAGAAGACTGATGTTTCGGGCAGAGCTGGGGAGATGTTGAAAATTAAAGCAGGTTAGAGAATGGAAAAATAGGGGAACCCCCTATTTTTCCATTCTTGACTGCAGAAAAGTAGGAATAAGAGTAGTTGTAAGTAAAATGCTTCCGATAGACAGGAAAGCATATACGATAAGGTCGGATAATTATCCAACAATTATAATTATTAATGGAAGATATGAGCCTAAAAGCCAGCTGGTTTTGTGTGCACATGAATTAGGACAAGCACTTCTTCATTCAGATGATATTAATAATTTCGCGGTAACAAGTAAAAATGCATTTAAAAATGTTGAATATGAGGCTAATCTTTTTGCTGTATCGCTGCTGTTTAATGAAAGTGATTTTAATATGAAAGTCTTAAATATGAGCAATTATCTGCTTAAGCAGGTACTTGATTATAATATTGCGGTTGAAGGGAAGGGTTATTTATGGAATTTTCAGATGTAATTAAAAACAGATATTCATGTAAAAAATTTAGCAGCGAACAAATAGGAAAAGATAAATTAGATGCTATCTTGGAAGCCGGAAGAGTAGCGCCTACAGCAAAGAATCTTCAGGAACAGCATATATATGTTGTACAATCTGAAAGTGGATTAGAGACTATTGATAAATTAACGCCTTGCCGATATAACGCACCTACAGTCCTAATTGTTGCTTTTAATAAAAATAATGTGTTCACTTACCCGGGAGATAAAAGAAACTCTGGAATAGAAGATGCAACTATCGTTGCAACTCATCTTATGTTAGCTGCATGCAATGAAGGTGTTGACAGCTGCTGGATTAACTTCTTTAATCCTGATGAACTGGCAAAAGCTTTTAATTTACCAGAAGATGAGGAAATATTAATGCTTCTTGATCTTGGTGTTGCTGACAAAACAACTACTCCTCTCCCTAATCATAACAGCAGAAAAGCATTAACAGAGACAGTATCGTTTATTTAATTAAAATTATATATGTCTTTTTGACTATCTTTTTATATCTTCTTAAATGTCCGCAAAGCCTTATTTTATCGGCTCTACGGGCATTTTGCTTTTGTGGT